>QQTW01000418.1_pt1 | contig 26584 bp, 26 predicted proteins | sample 1904831 | NCBI WGS metagenome assembly QQTW01 (sample SAMN09435610, study PRJNA476489) | Subsurface metagenome, whole genome shotgun sequencing project. | reverse complement strand
GGACTAACTTATGGCATACTTTCTGCTTCTTGGGATGAGCAAGAAGCAGGCAGCTTCTTAGGCTGGCAAGAGTTTGCGGTCAATTGGGGGCGGATGATGGCAGCTTGGCGTTCAACTCGGCAGAAAAACGTTTAGCAACCCCCACACAGCCCAAAGTTATACTTGATTATAATCAGGGCTGAAAAATTTAAACCTATCAAAAATTTCAACTCGTTTTCGCTCCCCTGTTGTTACTAGGGGAGCATAAGTTTTTATATAAGCTGCGCGGACTTATTAGCTAACAAGTAAGGAATCTAATTATGATTGTAGTCATGAAAAACGGTGCGCCCGAAGCTGAAATTGCCCGCATTGAGGAGGAATTAAGCGATCGCGGTTTAACTCCAGAAAAAATTATTGGCAAGCACAAAGTAGTAATCGGTTTAGTCGGAGAAACCGCAAGTCTCGATCCCTTACAAATGCAAGAAATAAGTCCTTGGATAGAACAAGTTTTGCGCGTAGAACAACCTTTCAAACGAGCTAGTTTGGAATTTCGGCACGGACAAGCAAGTGAAGTAATAGTTGATACTCCTAACGGCGTGGTACATTTTGGTCAAAATCATCCAGTTGTAGTAGTTGCGGGTCCCTGTTCCGTTGAAAATGAAGCAATGATTATTGAGACAGCGCGGCGTGTTAAAGCTGCTGGAGCGCAGTTTTTGCGAGGCGGTGCATACAAACCCCGCACATCTCCCTACGCCTTCCAAGGACACGGCGAGAGTGCCTTAGAACTGTTGAGCGCCGCGCGAACAGAGACAGGACTAGGTATCATTACTGAAGTTATGGATGCAGCAGAACTTGACATAATTGCGGCTGTAGCCGATGTTGTGCAAGTAGGCGCTCGGAATATGCAGAACTTCTCGCTGCTCAAAAAAGTCGGCGCGCAATCAAAACCAGTTTTATTAAAGCGGGGGATGTCTGCAACGATTGAAGAATGGCTGATGGCAGCAGAATATATTATGGCAGCAGGCAATCCAAATGTAATTCTCTGTGAACGAGGCATCCGCACTTTTGACCGCCAGTATGCTCGTAATACTTTAGATTTATCGGTAATTCCAGTTTTAAGAACGCTAACTCACTTACCCATAATGATTGACCCTAGTCATGGTACGGGTAAAGCTGAGTATGTCCCCTCAATGGCACTTGCTGCGATCGCTGCTGGCACAGATTCTTTAATGATTGAGGTTCACCCCAACCCAGCCAAAGCTCTATCTGATGGTCCTCAATCCCTGACTCCAGAACGCTTTGACCGTTTGATGACGGAACTTGCTGTAATTGGTAAAGCTGTTAATCGTTGGCAGCAACCTGGTGTATTAGCTTATTAATTAAATTAGGGATCTAATAGACTGCTTGCAAAAGTAGGCACTAGGGTCTTTTTCTTCCGAACTCCTCCTTGTCTTCCCTATCTATCAAATTATGGACTTATGCAAGTCTAATGATTGCACCCCTACAGAGGCTAAACTATGTCCAAAGAATTTACCATAGGCGAACAAGTGCGAGTTATTGCTCTACCGCCTTATCTCAAAACCGCCGAACCAATGCCGATGCTACGTCCTCCCGATATAATTTCGCTGGGAGAAGAAGGCACAGTTAGCGATCGCCGTCCTGGTGGTTATTGGGCTGTACGCTTCACTAAAGGTACATTTCTAATTGATAGTCAGTACCTAGAAGTCGCAGCTACGCCCAAACACACAGATTAATTGTAAGCTTAAAATAAGTTTACAATTGGATTGATTAAAAATGCGATCGCGTCGTACTGCCATTAGCCTCATCTTGGCTATTTGTCTGACCTTCCTTAGCTGGTTGAATGCACCATATGCTAGCGCTATAGGCGGTAAATTACCCCTTGTAGATCGCCCTGCACCTAACTTTACCCTGCCGACAAATACAGGCGATGGCGAAGTTGCTCTAACTGATTATGCTGGCAAATGGGTAGTAGTGTATTTTTACCCTAAAGACTTTACAGCAGGCTGCACAATAGAAGCGCGACGGTTTCAGCAAGATTTACCCAAATATATAGACAAAAACGCACAAATTATTGGAATTAGTGCTGATTCTGTAGAGTCTCACGCCGAATTTTGCGACTCTGAAGGCTTAAAGTTTCCTTTACTAGCTGATACAACAGGCGAAGTTAGTAAAGCTTACGGTTCGTGGCTGGGCGCTGTATCAGTGCGTCATAGTTTTATCATCGATCCTCAAGGCATCTTGCGCGAGACATTTGTCAAAGTAAATCCCACAGTTCACAGCATGGAAGTTTTAGCTCGACTTGACGAATTACGGGCGACTAGTTCATAATTTTCAGCATTAGTTTGGCGATCGCACTTGTTATTGCTAGAGGCAAGTAATGAATTTGGAACCTAATGTCATTAATTGCGATCGCTCATCCTTAGAGTTGTTAAGAGATACAGAAGCCTTGCTCAGGCGTAAAACTGTAGAAACATTAGTACCAATATTGCCGCGAAATCTAGGTACTAACTTGCAAAAAACGTCACTAATAGCTGAAAACTCGCTGCAAAAGCTAGCAAAAATAAATCTAGAACAAATTACTGACGACGACTTACAATCGGCGCGGATTATTATAGGTTTAACTTTTGTAGGCTTTGGAGCGCTTACACTCGCAATATTAACTCTGTATCTATATTCCTTGCATCCCGAACTAATCACAACAGAACAAGTAAGAAACTATTGGCATCAATATATTTGGTTAGTTAGCTTAGGCGTAGCAGGAATGTTTATGCTGGGTAGAGAAGCAATGCGTTAGATATCAAGCTTAAAATAGTCCCACAAGCGATCGCGCTATGGCAAAGTTACTACTACTCACACCCAATAATAAGTTGTTAGCCTAATTACAAAAGCCCTGTCAACTAGCTTATAGCCAACGCCGACAGTATGGATATTTTAATTGTCGAGGACGAACCAGAAATTGCCAAACTTATCCAACTATCTTTAGAGAAAGAAGGATTTGTTTGTCAAATTAGCCGAGACGGTTTAAATGCATTGCGGCTAATTCAAGAGCAACAACCAGATTTAATTATTCTTGACTTAATGCTCCCTGGATTAGATGGACTAGAATTATGTGCCAGAATTAGGCAAAAGCCTGGAGCAAAAGATCCTTATATATTGATGGTCACAGCTAAAGGCGAGGAAATCGATCGCGTGATTGGTTTATCTACTGGCGCGGATGATTATCTAGTTAAACCTTTTAGTCCCAGAGAATTGGTTGCTAGAGTTAGAGCGCTATTGCGGCGCAGTCTGCGCCAAGGTGGACAGCATCAAGTCTATCGGACTGAGCATTTTATAGTTGATGTAGATGGACACAGTGCTAGCCGCCATTTAAATGGTGGAGATGCTGAAGAACTGCTCGATTTGACAACTTTGGAATTTAACTTATTAACGATGTTTGTTAGCAATCCTGGTAGAGTGTGGAACCGCAGCCAATTAATAGATAAACTTTGGGGTAGCGACTTTTTTGGAGATGAAAGAGTAGTAGATACTCATGTAGCGCGGTTGCGTAAGAAAATTGAACCAGATTCTAGTAACCCAACTTTTATCAAAACAGTTGTGGGCGTGGGTTATAAATTTGAAGATCCGACAAGCTAATGGCTAGATGGGGTTTGCGATCGCGGTTATTTCTTTCTCACATTTTAGTTATGACTGTGGGGATATTTAGTTTAGTTGCGATCGGCAAAATTTCTTCACCGCGTTTTTTTGTTCTGAAACTGGAACAGTTAGAAGGTACGGGGTTTCGATTGCGCTATGCTCGTCCTCAACTAATTGAAGGCTTTGAAAATGCTTGGTATCGCGGCACGTTTTGGTCGGTAATTGCTAGTACCACAGCATCGGGGGCTTTGAGCTATTGGCTATCGCGGCGCATTGTCCAAAGTTTGACGCAGATGGAACAAATGACTCAACAGTTCGCCGCCGGACAACTAGATCGGCGCTTACCTGCTAGCGAGATTTCCGAACTCAACAGCCTTAGTGCTAGTTTTAACCGTATGGCAGATAGCTTAGAGGGAGTAGAACAACGGCGTAGAGAACTAATTAGCGATCTTACTCACGAACTAAGAACACCTTTAACTATTGTGCGGGGATATTTAGAAGAACTTGCCGAAGGAGGAATAGAACCTTCGCCAGAAATTTATCTCCAGCTTGCAACCGAAACTAAGCGCTTAGAAAGGTTAGTGAACGATTTACAAGAACTATCTAAAGCCGAAGCAGGGTATCTAGCAATCAAATTACAACCTGTGAATTTGCGTCCCTTATTAGAGTCATTAGTCCAAAGATTTGCCGATCAGTTGTTAGAAGAAGGCCCGACTTTGCGTTTGGAATGTCCGCCGCAATTACCGCTAGTATTGGCAGATATTGATCGCACAGAACAAGTATTAGTTAATCTCTTGGGTAATGCCATACTTTATACACCGACAGGCGCGATCGCACTTTCGGCATCGGTTGAGCCTGGTAAGCTGTGGTTAGCAGTTACAGATACAGGTATTGGGATTGCGCCCGAACACCTGCCGCATATATTTGAGCGCTTTTATCGGGCGGATAGATCCAGATCTCGCCATTCTGGAGGTACGGGTATAGGTTTAGCTATATCTCGCCGTCTAGTTGAATTGCAAGGCGGCAAGATTGTAGTCGAAAGCGAACTAGGTAAAGGTAGTACGTTTCGGTTCTTTTTGCCCTTGGCTTAAGCGATCGGGTGAATTGAACGCAGATGGACGCAGATGAACGCAGATGTAGGCGCAGCATTGCAGATTGGTAGGGTGTGTTGACTTGCAACGCACCCTCCTTCTACTGGTCTTGCTCTTGCTGGCTAGGAAATGCACCAGGACGTACTGCAAGGTTTAGAGGTTGCCCGTTGCGGAGCAAATCTAAACGCAAGTTTCCGCCGACTGAGCTACTTTCTACTGCCTGCTGTACGGCATCAGCATCAGCAATCGATTGTCCGTTCAAGCCTTGAATTACATCTCCCGCACGCAATCCGGCTCTCGCTGCTGGCGAACCAGGTACAACTCTAACTACCAATACACCGCGATCGGCATCAACGTTCAAACCGCTATTTGGATCGCTATTGATTTCTTGCTTGAGTTCGGGTGTCAGTTCTGCCATTTGAATGCCTAAGTAAGGATGATCTACTCTGCCATTGGCTAATAGTTGATTGGAAATGCGGCTGGCTGTATTGATGGGAATTGCAAAGCCCAATCCTTGCGTTCCTTGAATAATCGCTGTATTCATACCTATAACTTCACCGCGTTGATTTAGTAGCGGTCCGCCAGAATTACCAGGGTTAATAGCGGCATCAGTTTGAATAAAAGCAACCCGCTTATCAGGAACGCCAACCGCACTACTAGAGCGTCCTGTAGCGCTGATAATGCCAGTAGTTACAGTATTATCTAGCCCCAAAGGATTACCGATCGCGATCGCCCATTCACCAGGTCTGAGATTGTCTGAATTGCCGATGGGTACTGTAGGCAAGTTATTTGCCTCAATCTTAATTACAGCTACATCAGTTACATCATCTCTACCTATTACTCTACCTTGCAAGCGGCGACCATCTTTGAGGATAACGTTGACATTAGTAGCACCATCAACGACGTGAGCATTAGTCAAAATCCGCCCATCAGCACTAACTATAAAACCCGACCCCGTACCTCTTTGGATTTGACGCTGCGAGGATCTAGGTACTTGAGAGCCAAAGAAGCGACGCAACATCGGATCGTCAAAAGCCTCTGGTAAGCGGCTAGTAACAGTGCGAGAAGAATCAATCCGAACAACAGCAGGGCCTACTTTTTCTACTACTGATGTGACAAAGTTGGGATCTGTTGCACCTGGCAATTGCGCGATCGCATTATTAGAGTTATTTGCAGTAGTAGACTGCATTGAGGCTATTGCTTGCGGAGTTTGGTCAGCCAAATAGTTTCCAGACAAGGCTGTACCTGCTCCTAACATCACTAAAGATAGATAGGTGACTGGTTTGCGCCAAGAATTTTTGTCCATACCTTGAGTTGAATTATTGTTAGATGAGCGCTGTTTTATTTGCATGTTTAGAATTTGATATATAGAAAGATTGTCTGGATTAGCGCAGACATTAAGTTGCAAGCTTAGTTAACTAAAGCCTGACTCTTTTAAATCTATCTGCTTGATGTGAAGCTCCTATGACAGTGTTGTTGCACGTTGATGAAATTTTTAATAACAGGCAGATAAGCAGGGCTGCGCTAGACTAAATGCAGCATTGAGCTATCTAGCTATGACGATCGCATTTGCGCCTCTTTCCCTTGAGGAATTTTTACAACTGCCAGAAACAAAACCTGCTAGTGAGTATATTCAAAAGCCGATGCCTAAAAGTAAGCACAGTAGGCTATAGGCGAGACTTTGCAACGCAATTAATGAGGTTACAGAAAGCCCAAAAATTGCTGATGCTTTTCCAGAGTTACGCTGCACGTTGCGCGATCGCTCTATAATTCCCGATATTGCTGTTTTATTCTGAGAACAAATCGAGTTTGACAGCAATGGCGAACCAGTAGATGACGTAAAAATTGCACCTGCTTGGACGATTGAAATTCTTTCTCCCGAACAAAGATTCAATCGGGTAGCTGGCAATATTCTCTACTGTCTCCAGCATGGCTGTGAGTTGGGGTAGTTATTAGATCCAGACTGATCGCTCGATTCTTGTTTTCCTACCCAACCAACAACCACAATTTTGTACAGGTAGCGATCGCCTTTCTGTCCTTAATAGCATTCCCCTCAATCTCACCGCCGAGCAAGTATTTAATTGGTTGAAAATGCAAGAGTAGTCAAACCGCAGTTATTTACTCTCGAACAAATTGCTTTCGCGCTGCATGGTTCGATTGCAACTGTTGCTCTAAACTATTCCAGTCTTCTTGCTCGATTAAGTTAATTACTTTGTCAATATTTTGACGATATTGGTGCAGACTTCTCAGTAATTCCTCGCGGTTATAACGCGCCATCATCATGCCTAATTCGGGATTGCCACCACCTACGCGGCTAGTGTCTCGAAATCCAGAACTAGCTAAGTTTTGGGCTAATTTTACAACTTCTAGTTCGTCGCTATTGCAAGTAGCAATCAAAGTTCCGCTCACCATTACAGGTAGATGAGAAATTAAACTAACTGCGCGATCGTGGTCTTGAGGCGAACAATAATAAATTTTAGCTTGGATGTTGGTAATAATTTCTTCAACTTTTGCTGTAGCTGTAGCAGGTGTAGTTTCTACAGGTGTTAGCACGTAAGGCTTAGATACAAATAACTCAGTCTGCGCGGCTTCAATACCACTGTCTGCGGTTCCCGCCATTGGGTGTCCACCGACAAAATTTGCCCACAAAGGCGCGACTTCATCTACTACTGCTGCTTTAACAGAACCAACATCAGTTAATACTGTTTCCGGATCTAAATAAGGAATTAGTTGCTGTACTGTAGGGAGAATTGCCGCTATAGGCGTACAAACAAAAATTACCTCCGCTTCTGCAAGTATAGCTATATCCATACTAGCTATATCGACTACACCACGAGCAGTCGCTATTTGACACACTTGTTCGCGCCGACTTACGCCCAAAACCCTATAGCCACAGGAGCGTAAATCTAAGCCCAAAGAGCCGCCAATTAATCCAAGTCCGATAATGCCAATATTCATAAATTAATACAAACACAGCTAGGGCAATCTTGCCAACGGTAAAGTAGGAAATAAAGTTGTGGAGTAAAAATATGGGTTTGCGCGATCGCTTTAGTAAACTAACTGGTGGTACTCGTTTTGTTGTTTCTCGCTTGTTTTTGCATCTAGCAGGGCAAGAAGTAGCACCAATTTTAGGCGTTTTAAACCGTACAGCAAGAGCAGCTATTGATTCTGATGGCGACTTAGAGGTAATGGGCGAAGGGTTAGTAGAACTTTGTCAAACCTTGCTGCAATACGATGAATACTGGCTCTCGGCTGCTAATGAAGGTGATGTATTTTGGGATGAAGGCGAAGCTGGGGATTATGTTAACGAACTATTTACCGACTCTGCACAGCGCTATCTTAGCGAACCAGATTTTAGCAATGCGACTCAACCAGAAGATCCTTTATCTATACCTGTGACTCGCAATGTAGTTGTGATGATTACTGTTGCTTTTGAAGGAGAAGTACCAGAACTAGAAACGGATCTTTCTAACATTGAAGCTTTAAAAGATGCTTTGAAAGCTTTAATTAACCTGCACTACAAAGAAAAAATCAGGGCGATTCAAGTACATTTTTCGCCTGCACAATTGGGAGATGAACTGACTAACGACCAATTATTGCAATATTTTACAGAGTTGATTCCTTTATAGGGTGCTGTAATAATTTCTACCTTTATCAGGAGGAAGGTTAACCCAGCGCGTGCAACTATAAGGCTGAAATTTGCTGCTAGTAGTCTCAATGAAAAAAGGTACGATCGCTTTCGATATTATCGGCACTTGCTTTAGTTTAGAAAAGCCACGCCAGAGTTTGATGGCTATGGGAGCGCCTGCTTATGCTCTTGAACTCTGGTTTGCTCAAACTTTGCGAGATGCATTTGCGCTTTCTTATGCAGGCGGATATAAACCGCTTAAGGAGGTATTAGCAGCCCAACTACCTCGAACTATGCAGATGTTGGGGATTGCAGCAGATGAAGCGCAGTTAGAAAGCGCGATCGCTTCTTTCGCCGAACTCCAGTTGCAACCAGAAGCTAGACAGGCTTTCCAAATCTTGCATAATGCAGGTTGGCAAATAGTAGCTTTGACTAATGGTAGTGAAGATTCTACCCGCAAGCTATTGCAAAATAACAATGTTCTCGATTACTTTGGGGGCATTTTTTCTTGTGATGCGATCGCCAAAACCAAACCCCATCCTGAAGTATATGCTATGCCCAAACAAGATGCCACAGGAGATGTCTGGCTAGTTGCTGCTCATGCTTGGGATATCCAAGGCGCTAAAGCTGCTGGATTAAAGGCAGCATATATTACCAAGCAGGAGAAAGAGTATTTATCTATTTATCCGCAACCCGATGTCATAGCTGAAGACTTAGTTACAGTCGCGCACCAACTTGCTGAAAACATAGTAACTTATACTTAAATTTTGAGTTGAGGATAGCAAAATTATGGAAGAATCACAAGTACAACAATCAACAGTAGAAACTACTACGCCTCCAGAAGCCGTCAAGGTATTAGAACCTGCACCTCAAGTTAATTTAGAGCCTGTCAATCAATCTGTGCAGAAAGGGCAATGGATACTTGCACAGGTTGTCAGCTTTTTATCGCAACTATCTGAGAACTTAGGGAGATTATTTAGCGAGAATCAACGGCTACTTATCAACCTGGGACTAATTTTAGGCGCGATTATTGCTTTTAGAGTTAGTTTGGCAGTGATAGCTGCGATCAACGAGATTCCCTTAGTAGCACCAACCTTTGAACTAGTTGGTATAGCATACTCAGTTTGGTTTATCAATCGCTATTTGCTCGGTTCCTCAAATCGGCAAGAATTGGCACAAAAGATTCAGGGGTTTTTAGATAAGTAAGTTTTAGAGTATGCGATCGCTTTAGTTTAGTTAGCTGGGCGATCGCTTTTTATAGTTACGTGGGATGCGATCGCGTTAAGGTTTTTCGTTCATATATTAGAAGTAAGATAAATTACTGCTCGAGCAAAAATTCCTATGACAAACGATAACTTGCTATCAAGAATTTCCATCGATCCAAATATTTGCTTTGGTAAACCTTGCATTCGCGGACATCGGATTTGGGTTTCTTTGATTCTTGGCTATTTAGCAGGAGGAGCGACTATTGAAGAACTTTTGGAAGAATACCCTGGTTTAGAACGAGAGGACATTCTGGCGTGTATAGCTTACGGTGCGGAGATGAGCAGAGATAGTTTTGTCGAAATTCCTCTTGGGGAAAAGAAGGAAATAACAAAAAAGTGAATATAAAGCTGGATGAGAATCTTGGTAGTTTGCGGGTAGCTACATGGTTGCGTTTAGCAGGGCATGATGTAGCGACTGTCAGAGAGCAAGGTTTAACTTCAACACCAGATGAACAATTAATTCGTATTTGCAGTGCTGAAGGTAGGTGCTTAGTCACTTCTGATCGCGGTTTTGGGAATCGGATGCGGTTTATTCCCGCTAATTATGCAGGGGTTGTAGTGCTACGTTTACCATCTCACCCTACTTTTGCCGATTTGCGAACAGCAATAGATGCATTAATTTTGGGTTTAGAACAAGCCGAAGTTGCCGGAAAGTTGTGGATTATCCAAGGCGGAGCGATTCAGGAATATGAACCTATTGAGCCAGAATAGGCGATCGCTCATAGCAATTAAACTAGATTGATCGCTTTTCCTTTTAGGAATATAAACAATAGGAAGCTTGTAGTTTTTGTTTGATGCGATCGCGCACGCTCTGCGGTGAAACGACTACAATATCTGGTGCATTCTGCAATACATATCGAATAAACCAGTGAGTCATTGATATCTGCTTGACAACTCGCTTTACACCTTGTCTCTCTACTAACCATTCATTTACGATGTCTTCGTTTGTTTTTGTTTGATAGGCATAGGCTAATCTCCCAACTATATGTATTTCTACTTCTATTTGAGCCAGGGTAGAACGCCATTCACCTTTAATTGGCACGATCGCAGCTTCGGTTATTCTGTCTAAACGCAGACTCCAGTTATTAGTTAATTCTGATACATCTAGATTTCCTTCTGTCTCCTCACACCAGCAATCTAAATACTCTCCTCTTTCGTGAGGATTAATTTGAGCATGACAAACAGTAAAGCTCCAGATTTTACCTGTTGCATCTTGATAGGATAACTGAAAAGGTTGCTTTCGTAGGATGTAATTTTCAATCTCGACTCTCCACTCTAGGGGTGGATTTTCCTTAATGCGTTCCATCTCAATACGCAGAGGTAAGGATAGTTCACTGCGTTCGAGGAGTAAATTAGCGATCGCTAAGGCTTCTTCACTCTTACCAACATCAGTTAAAGTACGGACAGATTGTACTAACGCTTCTATACGATTTTTTGACCAATCGTGATTAGGAGCGATCGCTAATTGATGGCGGGCGATCGCTTCTATCAGCTTAGATATATTTGGGCGATCGCCCCACATCATGCCTAGTTTAAAGGCTATTTCTTCTAATTGTCCTTTGTCTCTCTCAGAAATAGACAGAGTAATTGACTGACCTTTACGACTCATTTTATTTGTCCGTACACTTCAATTATAACTTCTATTGACGATCTTTATTTTGGATGTCAGAATTGCAATTATCAACAATTTACGGACAAATTTTCAATTATATGTCCGATTACAAAATCACCCTAAAGCCTGTTTATTCTTGTCCTGCGTTAGAAACACTCCAAGGAGTAAATCTGCCTAAAGATTGGTCGCTATCTTGGCAGCAAGCCGAAACATTAGCCGCTTTGCGCGATCCAAATATTGATGTAGTCTCTAACCGATCTATAACTAGCGACGGTAAAAGTTTAGCGGCTTACCTGGACACTTTACAAGGAAATTGTATAGCGATAGGGTTATATCCAACTAATGAACTTGCACGCGATCAGGAAATTCAGATTGAAAAGTATATTGAGATATTTCAGCCTAAAGTTAAACCGCGTGTGGTGAGGCTTAGTGGAGAGCAATTAGAAATCTATGCAGAAAATGAGGGGTTAAAGAAAGCAGCCGCCATTGACTCTCGGATACTTAATTGCGATATTCTCCTAAGCAATCCTGATATTTTTCATTACCTGCATTCTGGAGCATATTTAACTAAAAATGATAGTCCCGATAAGTTGTGGGGACGTATTGATAAAGATTTTGATTTATTTATTTTTGATGAATTTCATATTTTTCAAGCTCCGCAGATTGCAAGTGTAATTAATACAATGTTGTTAATTCGTCATACCAATCGCCGGAAAAAATTTCTGTTTTTGTCAGCAACACCGAATGAGGAATTAATTGGAAGATTGCTCAAAGCTGGCTTTCGGTGCAAAGAGATTAATCCAATTGAGGAAAATAAATATAAGTTTCCAGATACTGAGGAGGAATGCTTGTAGCATTGTCATACTTGTTATATATTATTTTATCACTATCTCATTTGTTATGAGAGAGATATCAGGTTTTTAGATCGCCACCAATAGCAAGAAAGAATGCTAGAAAATTTGAGCTTACTTATTATTCTTGGCATTCTCTCTCGCTTTGGCAGTTCATACCTTTTTTCAGAGTGAATTATCGACTAGCGCAGCGTACCTGCGGGAATCCCCAAAATGTCCTCAATGCGAGGCATTTCTTCTAACGGAATTACCCGGCCTTCGTCTTCAAAATTAGCAATTTGGTCAAAGTTGAGATAGCGGTACAAATTGCCAGCAAAAGGACTAATCTTATTTGCCACAATCTCCATATATTCCTGTACTGTAGGAATCCGCCCTAACATTGCACAAACTGCGGCAAGTTCCGCCGAACCAAGATAAACTTGCGCGCCTTTACCCATGCGATTATTAAAGTTGCGCGTTGACGTAGAAAATACTGTTGTTCCATCACCTACACGCGCTTGATTGCCCATACATAAGCTGCATCCAGGCATTTCTGTTCTCGCACCCGCAGCGCCAAAAGTGCTGTAAACGCCCTCTTCTTTCAACTGATGTTCGTCCATCCGTGTCGGGGGACAAATCCACAGCCGAGTTTTAACAGGTGGTTCGCCTTCTAATACTTTCGCTGTAGCGCGGTAATGCCCGATATTTGTCATGCAAGAACCAATAAATACTTCTTGCACCGCATCGCCTGCTACTTCTGATAGTAGTTTGACATTATCTGGGTCATTGGGTGCGGCAACTATGGGTTCTTTGATATCGTTCAAGTCAATCTCAATAATCTCTGCATACTCCGCATCAGCGTCAGCTTCCATGAGTACCGGATTTGCTAACCACTGTTCCATCTTGGCAACGCGACGCATAATAGTACGGGCATCTTGATAACCCCGCGCTACCATATTTTTCATCAACGCAATATTAGAGCGCAGATACTCAGATACCGTCTCAACACCCAACTTAATCGTACATCCAGAACACGATCGCTCGGCTGTAGCATCAGTAAGTTCAAAGGCTTGTTCTACCTTCAAATCGGGCAATCCTTCTATCTCCATAATCCGCCCAGAGAAGATATTTTTCTTATTCTCCTTAGATACTGTTAATAAGCCTTTTTGGATAGCGACATAAGGAATCGCATTAACAATATCCCGCAGCGTCACTCCTGGCTGTAATTGCCCTTTAAACCGGACTAAAACAGATTCTGGCATATCTAAAGGCATTAGCCCCAAAGCCCCAGCAAAAGCTACTAATCCCGAACCTGCTGGAAAGGAAATACCCAAAGGAAAACGAGTATGCGAGTCGCCACCAGTACCCACCGTATCGGGTAATAACATCCGATTTAGCCAGGAGTGAATAATTCCATCGCCAGGGCGCAAAGCAACGCCGCCACGTTCCGCCATAAAATCAGGTAATTCGTGGTGAGTTTTAATATCTACAGGCTTGGGGTAAGCTGCGGTATGACAAAAACTCTGCATGACTAAGTCTGCGCTAAAGCCAAGACAAGCAAGTTCTTTAAGTTCGTCGCGGGTCATTGGTCCTGTGGTATCTTGGGAACCTACAGTCGTCATAATCGGTTCGCAAGATGTACCAGGGCGCACTCCTGGTAAGCCGCAAGCCTTGCCTACCATTTTCTGGGCTAGGGTATAGCCTTTGCCTGTATTTACAGGCTGGCGAGGACGAATAAATATCGGGCTAGGTTCGATGTCTAACGCGGTTCTAATTTTGTCAGTCAGGCTGCGTCCAATTAGTAGCGGGATACGTCCGCCTGCACGAACTTCATCAGCAATTGTATCTGGCTGGAGGTTGAATGTTGAAATTACTTCGCCTGATTCGCTAGTAATCTCACCTTTATAAGGATGAATAGTAATAATCATCCCAGTTTCCATCTTAGTTACGTCGCACTGGATGGGTAAAGCCCCAGAGTCTTCAGCAGTATTAAAAAAGATAGGAGCGATCGCACTTCCCAATATATACCCGCCAGAACGCTTATTAGGCACATAAGGTATATCTTGCCCGATATGCCACAATACTGAATTTATTGCCGATTTGCGCGATGAACCTGTACCAACGACATCGCCGACATAAGCTACAGGATGCCCTTTTTGCTTCAATTGCTTAATAGTTTCTAGCGCCCCTGGCATTTTTGATTCCAGCATGACTAAGGCGTGCAGAGGAATATCTGGGCGCGTTGTAGCGTGAGGTGCAGGGGAAAGATCGTCTGTATTCGTTTCTCCTGGTACTTTAAACACCGTCACGGTAATTGCTTGCGGTAATGGAGGACGACTTGTAAACCACTGCGCCGCCGCCCAAGCATCAACTACCTGCTTGGCATAAGAATTAGTTTCTAATTCAAAGACATCGTGGAAGGCATCATAAACTAATACTGTATGACTAAGAGCAACTGCCGCAGCTTGAGCTATTTCATCATTAGTAGATGATAGTAAATCTACCAAACTACGCACGTTATACCCGCCAATCATTGTTCCCAACAACTCTATGGCATAGGTAGGAGAAATCAAGGGGCTACTAATTTCGCCTTTAGCAATCCCTGTGAGAAAGCCTGCTTTGACATACGCTGCTGGATCTACACCAGGAGAAACGCGATCGCGCAATAAATGTAATAATGTCTCTTCTTCGCCTATTGGTGGCGCTTTCAATAGTTCGCATAAAGCAGATGTCTGCTGGGCATCTAATGGTAGGGGGGGAATCCCTAATGCTGCCCTTTCGACTGCGTGTTGGCGATATTCTTCAAGCATTTTTTTGTGAACCCTCTATTTTAAGTATTTCTTTTTCTACTGCCAGATTAGCGCTGGTTCGGGCATGATTACGGTTTGTAATGATACGCCTTTTATGTTGCTTCTAGAACAAGATAGCGATCGCGGTACAATTACTTTTTAAAGCTAGCTCCAAGCTACACGTACCCTGTTCTATGCCGCAAACTTACACCGTTCAAATTCAACACGCAGGCAAAACCCACACTATCCAAGTTCCAGAAGATCAAATTGTTTTGCAAGCCGCCGATGCTGCTGGGTTAGATTTACCCAGTTCTTGCAATGCTGGCGTTTGTACTACTTGCGCCGCCCAAATTCTTGAGGGCAATGTCGAACAAAGCGATGGTATGGGTATTAGCCCCGAACTGCAAAAACAAGGCTATGCTTTGCTTTGCGTTTCTTATCCTCGTTCAGACTTAAAAATTGAAACCGAAAAAGAAGACGAAGTTTATCATCTACAATTTGGTCAGTTCCAACAATAATTAAAATAATGACTACTCATTTTATCACCGCCGAAATCCAATTAGAGTCAACGCCTGCTCAACTGCACAAGGCAATTGAGAAGAAATTGCAACAGCATGGAGAACCTTTACGCTGGGCAGTTACATCTGTAGATGTCGAACAACAAAAAGCTACTGTGGAAGCTGTTGTTACTGTAGAATCAACCGCCCTAGCGTGAATCAGCACCCCTACACCGTTGTCTTAATTATACCAACTGGAGTTGGCGCAGCGATTGGCGGCTATGCTGGAGATGCACTGCCAGTCGCCCGTGCGATCGCTTCTGTATGCGATCGCCTAATTACTCACCCCAACGTCCTCAACGGCGCTCAACTATACTGGTCTATACCTAACTCTTACTATGTGGAAGGCTACGGACTTGACAAATTCGCATCTTTATGCTGGGGACTGCGCCCAGTCCGGCAAAATCGCATAGGTTTAATTCTCGATGCTGGGATTGAACCAGATTTACGAGTCAGGCAACTTCAGGCAGCGGATGCAGCTAGGGCAACATTAGGACTAACTCTAACTGATTATGTAATTACCGATGCACCACTAAACGTTCAATTACGTAACTCAGCATCGGGAGCAAGTTGGGGAACAATTGAAAACCCAGATAGCTTATTGCGCGCGGCAAAGATTTTAATTGATAAAGCTGGGGCAGAAGCGATCGCCGTTGTGGCAAGATTTCCCGATGATATCGATAGCGCTGCTTTAGAACAATATCGTCACGGGCAAGGAGTAGACCCCCTAGCTGGTGCGGAAGCTGTTATTAGCCACCTAGTAGTCAGAACCTTTAAAGTCCCTTGCGCCCACTCTCCTGCCTTGCTGCCACTGCCCATAGACCCTAATATATCTCCTCGTTCGGCAGCAGAAGAATTAGGTTATACCTTTTTACCCAGCGTACTAGTAGGTTTGAGCCGCGCTCCCCATTTTGTCGAAGAATCTCGTAATGGCGATATTTGGGCAAATGAAGTCGATGCTGTCGTTGTACCTGCAACAGCTTGTGGCAGTAGCGCTATTTTGAGCTTGAGTCACAGTACACAAATTATTGCAGTCAGGGAAAATCAGACTCAAATGCAAGTTTCCCCAGAACCATTGGGAATTAAAGCAATCGAAGTAAACTCATATTTAGAGGCTTTAGGTGTGTTAGTAACTCATAAAGCAGGCCTTAATCTTGCTAGTTTTTATCCCAACATTTCTTCTTTACACTGCTTGCAGACGAATTAAAAAATTTACCCTAAGTTTTACTGTTCTCTGCTCTCAATCTTCGATACTAAAGCTTAAGCCCAGTTTGCCAAACATAGCGGCAATTTAAAAAATGTCCTCCATTACTTTCGAGATTCTGCTCATTCTCCTTTTGATCTTTGCCAACGGCGTATTTGCCATGTCGGAGATGGCGATTGTCTCTTCGCGCAAGGTACGCCTGCAAAATATGGCAAACCAAGGAGACAAAAAAGCAAGAGCAGCCTTGGAATTGGCAGATGCACCCAATCGCTTTTTATCTACCGTCCAAGTTGGCATTACCTTGATAGGTATCTTAGCTGGTGCTTTTGGTGGAGCAACTATTTCGGAGCGGCTAGCAGTTAATTTAAGTCAAATTTCCTGGTTAGCGCCGTATAGTAGAGCGATCGCTTTTACCCTTGTCGTTGCCAGCATTACCTATTTATCGCTAATTGTGGGTGAATTAGTCCCCAAACGCCTAGCCTTAAATAGCCCAGAAACAATTGCCGCCTCAGTTGCTATGCCGATGCGGACGATCGCGGCGATCGCCTCTCCAGTGGTACATTTATTAAGCGCTTCTACAGATTTAGTTCTACGAATTTTAGGTATCAGTGCTTCTACTGAGCCGCAAGTAACAGAAGAAGAAATCAAAGTCTTAATCGAACAAGGTACGGAAGCCGGAATGTTCGAGGAAGCCGAACAAGATATGGTGGAGCGCGTTTTTCGTTTGGGCGATCGCCCAGTTAGCGCTTTGATGACACCGCGCCCAGATATTGTCTGGCTAGATTTGGAAGACTCTCCCGAAGAAAATCGCAAAAAAATGATCGATAGCGCCAATTCACGGTTTCCTGTCTGCCAAGGCGGTTTAGATAATGTTTTGGGTATTATGCCTGTTACTGACTTATTAGCCCGTAGTTTATCTGGCGAAGCGCTAGACTTAACAGTTTCTTTACGTCAGCCCGTATTTGTACCAGAAAGCACTCGTGGCTTGAAGGTTTTGGAATTATTTAAACAAACTGGAACGCACATGGCGCTGGTAGTTGATGAATACGGCGTGATTCAAGGCTTGGTGACTTTGAACGATATCTTAGTAGAAATTGTTGGCGATGTCCCTTCCGCTGACGAGTTAGAAGATCCGCAAGCCGTACAGCGAGACGATGGTTCCTGGCTGCTAGATGGAATGTTAGCTGTAGATGAATTTTTTGAGATATTCGGCGTTGATGAATCTAGAGGCGAACATCGCGGTAGCTATCAGACTTTGGGCGGTTTTGTGATTACTCATTTGGGACGCATACCTAATGCTGCTGACAGTTTTGAATGGGATGGCATGCGCTTTGAGGTAATGGATATGGATGGCAATCGCGTTGATAAGGTGCTGGTAGTGCCTGCCCAACAGATTACCGATCACCAGTCATCACACGATTAAAGTTTTATAAAGATAACTTTACATTTAATTCAGTAAAGTTACTGTTCTGTCATGATTATTTATGCTGCTATAAATGATTCATAAGCAACCGAGTCCTGCTTGAGCGAAATGAGAAATGCAAAAATCAACTTCTTACCTTCGTTCTAAAAGCTTAAATAGTTAAAGACGCAACTCACGCTTGTAGTTGGCTTCCTTGCCAGTTAAGAGCGAAATTTGAACTTGCCCATTTTTTGAAATTAGATTAAATCTACCTAGCCATGATCGATACAGCAGTTTCTAACTTCAACGCCTTGGAATCTAATAACGATCGCAATGTTTGGTTTGAGAAAGGTAATGAATTGGCAAATTTAGGTAGCTACACAGAAGCACTTGTGCAACTAGACCAAGCTGTATCTTTTCAAATCGATAATAATGCTGCTTGGGTATTGCGGGCAGTTGTATTGATTCACTTGCAACGTTATACTGAAGCCCTTGCTAGTTGCGATCGCGCCCTAGAAATTGATAATAGCGATCGTCAAGCTTGGTTGTTCCGAGGTGCTGCGTTAAATTACTTAGGTCGTTACAAAGATTGCTACGCCAGTTATGACAAAGTAATGGGAGTTGAGCGGTTAAGCATAGGACAAAGACTTAGCCAAATATTTACTAGCATATTTAAGTCTCATAACGGCGCTCGCCAGACGAGTGCTAATGCAATATCTGTTTCTCCTCAAGCCTAGAAGTTGCAACGCATCCGTAAATTCACTGATGTTTACACTTTTTAATAAATTCTGATTCAAACCCAATTTAAATTTTTCTAAGCAAATATCCCTTTCCTTTTCAGGAGAGGGATTTTGACTATTAAAGAACAATTTGTGCAGGCAATTGTTTTCAAGTTGTGTCTTTCCATTTCAAATTGGGAACACTATAAGCAACATCTTGAAAAAATCCTCAAAGTATAGTGTTAGAGAGCGAAAGTAATCAACTTGACCATCTACTAGCGATCGAAGACAAGCAAGGCAAACGTATAGTTACCCTAGAAGCTGCTACTTGTTCAATTGGGCGCGACTCTAGCAACTCAATTGTGCTTTACTCTCACTTAGTCTCAAGACAGCATGCGATCTTGTTGAGGGTAACTACGCCAGGGACAGATCGACATATATTTCGGATCGTTGATGGCAACTTACAGGGTAAGCGTAGTACCAACGGCTTGATTATCAACGGCAAACGTTGCTTTGCCCGCGATCTCATCCACGGGGATGAAATTGTCTTTGGCACTGACGTAAAGGTAAAGTACTGTGTTACTAGCGATCGCCTAGATGAGAACTTGATATGGGACAACATCAAAAAGGCTGAAAATCTATCCAACTCACAAACGATGATTGGCATAGATAGACAAGAGCATAATAGCGAGGCGGCGCTAGTAAGACTTGCCTCTTTTCCAGAATTAATATCTCATCCGATTATTGAAATCGATTTAGCTGGAAATATCACTTATCTCAACCCTGCCGCCCTGGCGCAGTTTCCAGATATTAGGGAAACTCTCCTGCAACACTCGGCACTTGAGGGCGTATTAGCAAGAGTCAAGCAAGATCGAGAAAGATTTTTTATCCGCGAGGTAGAAATAAATAGCAGAGTTTACGAACAATCTGTCCATTACATCGCCGAAAGCGATCTAATTAGAAGCTACTTTATCGATATTACCGAACGCAAGCATACAGAAGAAGCATTACACCAGAGCGAAGCTAGACATCGAGCTTTACTTAACGCCGTTCCAGATTTAATGCTACGCATCAACTCTGATGGTACTTATCTAGACTACGTGCCAGCCAAAGTTAGCAATAAACTAACTACAGGCAGCTTTTTCTTAGGGAAAAACGAGTATGAAATGTTGCCACAAGATGTAGCCGAACAGCGGATGCATTATGTAGAAAAAGCAATAGCTACAGGCGAACCGCAAATCTTTGAGTATCAACTGCCAATTGATGGCAGTATTCGCAGCCAAGAAGCGCGGATTGTTTCTAGTGGAGAAGATGAAGTATTAGCTATTGTCCGCGATATTAGCGATCGCAAACGGGTAGAAGCAGAACTACAACAAGCCCATGATGAATTAGAACAAAAAGTTCAAGAACGTACTGTTGAACTAATTAAGGCTAACGAATTATTGCATCGTGAGATTGCTACACGGCAAAGAGCAGAAGAAGAAGTACGTTTTTTGCAAACGATGACTCAAGCAATTACTGAGTCGGCAAATTTTCACTCAGCTTTGGCAGTGACATTGCAACAGGTATGCAACTTTACTGGTTGGCAATTTGGTGAAGCCTGGATTCCGAATAGCGATCGCACGTTGCTAAAATGCAGCCCTGCTTGGTACAGTGCTAGCCAAAACCTAGAAAAGTTTAGGAAATTAAGCGAAAGCTACACATTTGCTCCTAGCGCAGGTTTGCCAGGGCGCGTCTGGGAGTCAAAGCAGCCAGAGTGGATTGAGGATGTCTCTATTGAACCTGAAACATCTTTCTTAAGAAAAAGTTTTGTTCTGGACGTTGGCTTTAGAGGTGGATTAGGTATTCCAATTGTTGATGGCGATCAGGTACTAGCTGTCCTAGTATTTTTTATGTTTGAAGCTTGCGACGAAAACAAGCGTTTGGTAGAAATTGTTTCTACTGCGGCAACTCAATTAGGCTCGTTAATCCAACGCAAGCGGGCAGAGGAAGCGCTCCAAGACAGCGAGGAGCGTTTTCGGCTCTTAGTAGAAGGTGGGAAAGATAATGCTATATTTATGCTCGATTCTCAAGGGTACGTTGTTAGCTGTAATGGTGGAGTAGAGAGAATTAATGGCTATCAACCTGAAGAAATTATCGGCAAGCATTTTTCTTATTTTTATCAAGCAGAAGATATTACGTCAGATCTACCCTCACAATTACTGCACTTTGCCAAATTAAACGGTCAAGTTGAAGATGAAGGTTGGCGAGTATGTAAAGATGGTTCGCGCATCTGGGTCAGTGTTGTAATTACAGCACTACGCGACCATGATGGTAAACTACGGGGTTTTTCTAAAGTAGTGCGGGATATAACTGAACGCAAACAATCCCAAGAAGCTTTGCGCACAAGCGAACAGCGTTTGCAGGCAATTTTAGATAACTCTACAGCCTTGATCTATGTCAAAGACCTCCAAAGCAGATACGTTATGGTTAATGCTTGGTATGGAATTACTTTTGATATTGATAGAGAAGATATTAAAGGTAAGACTGACTACGATTTTTTCCCCCAAGAGATCGCAGATAGCTATCGAGCTAACGATCTTAAGGTAATAAAAGCGAAAAGCCCTCTAGATTTGGAAGAAACTGCCGCGCATAAAGATGGTCTGCGTACTTATCTTTCGGTTAAGTTTCCGCTATTTGATGCAGCAGGAGAAGTTTGTGCTGTCTGCGGTATCTCTACAGATATTAGTGATCGCAAGCTTGTAGAAAACGCACTGCGATCTAGCATAGCGACTAATAGAGCGCTTCTCAATGCTATCCCTGATTCTATGTTCCGCATCAGTTCTGAAGGTAATTTCGTCAACTTCAAGGCAGCAAAAGACGATTATCTACCTATTCCTACTAATGAGTTTTTAGGCAAAAATTTGTATGAGGTATTTCCTCAAGCAGTAGCTATACCAATAATGGACTGCGTGCAGCTAGCTCTAGCTACAGGCAACGTGCAAATTTTTGAGTATCAACTGCTATTGGGTGACAGTCCCTTTGACTACGAAGCTCGAATTGCTGTTAGTGCTGAAAATGAAGTAATGGCAATTATTCGCGATATTACCGAACGCAAACGGGTAGAAGCAGATATTCGCACTGCTTTAGAGAAAGAAAAGGAACTTAGCCTCCTCAAATCTCGCTTTGTCACTATGGCATCACACGAGTTTCGCACTCCTCTAGCTACGATTTTGTCTTCTACCGAACTGCTCGAATATTACAGCCACAAGTGGAGCGATGAGAAAAAAGCGACTCATCTGCAACGCATTCAATCTAGCGTTAAACACATGACTCATTTATTAGATGATGTATTGCTAATTGGTAAAGCTGAAGCTGGAAAACTTAATTTCAAACCTACAGTACTGAACGTTCAAGAATTTTGCAGCGATCTGGTAGAAGAAGTCCAACTTACTAGTAGCAATCATACAATTACTTTTCATTCTTCAGCACAATGCGTTAATGTTTGCATGGATGAAAAATTATTGCGCCATATTCTGACTAATTTGCTTTCTAATGCAATCAAGTATTCGCCCCAAGGTGGTGCTGTTTATTTTGATTTTAATTGCAACTCTAACCAAGTAGTTTTCCGCATTCAAGATCAAGGCATTGGTATTCCTCAAACAGATTTAGATAATTTATTTAATTCTTTTCATAGAGCCAGTAATGTAGGTACTATTTCCGGTACTGGTTTAGGATTGGCGATTGTTAAAAAATCTGTGGATTTACACAGTGGCACAATTACAGTGCAAAGTGAAATTGGTGTTGGTACAACTTTTACGGTGACAATTCCAATTAGATAAAAACTAAATTAGTAGATGAAGTCAAAAGCTACTATGGTTTTAAATCATGTATTTAACAACAAAATTTCTAAACACTAAAACTAAATTTTCTTTTGTTTTTTATAAAATTCAGTAGAAACGTATTAAATTATTACTGATTAAATAAAAAACATGTTATTAATTATGAAGGCAGGCAGGAGGATTTAAATCTACATTAAACATTGAATACAAAACATATAAAAGCAAGATTATTTGGGATGCTGTATCAAAGACAAAAATTAACAATCGCAGTTAAACATTGATTGAATAAATAGGTAGAAAAAATGCAAAAAATTCTTGTAATTGAAGACGAACCACCAGTGAGAGCTAATATTTTGGAACTGCTTGAGGCAGAAGATTTTGAGGCTGTGGGTGCGGAAAATGGTTTTATGGGTGCAATGTGGGCGCAGGAACATCTACCAGACTTAATTATCTGCGATGTAATGATGCCGGAAGTTGATGGATATGAAGTATTAAGTGCTTTACGCGAAGTACCCGCAACCGCAACAATACCCTTTATTTTCCTAACAGCAATGGCTGATAAAGCCGACATTCGTCAGGGAATGGACTTGGGAGCAGATGATTATCTCACCAAACCATTTACAAGAGCAGAATTGTTAGGAGCGATCGCATCAAGATTTTCTAAACAAGAAGTTATTATGCAGCAGTTCAAAACAGAACGCGAACGCGCAGAATTGTTGCAGCAAAAAGTGCAAGAACTGCAACAGTCTGTAGATAGCCAAGGAGAGCTTTTACAGCAATTGCAGCAAGAAGTACGCCATGCGATGCCAAAACTAACTATGGCAATTGGTTTACTTAAAGGTATAGGAGCGGGAATGCAACGCGATCGCTGTGTAGAGATTTTGCAACAATCTTGTCAAGCGGAAATTTCCTTACTCAACCAAATGCCCAACTTACAAAATTTCCTTGAACCAGAAAATCTCCTGCTCTTGCAGCAACTAAAGTTGATCGATAATGCTTGACGCTGACAATTAACTAATATTTGCTGTAACTTGTTGTAATCACCTGACCTATGCTTAAATTGGTCAGGTTTTTTGCATTATAGAGATACGATCGCCTGCAAGCGCAAATTACCAATACTAGCGATTAAGGCGATCGCCTGCAAGTATTTAAACTTGAGCAAGTATCTGTTCCCTCATTTGCTCGACTAGCTGATGCAAATTACCTGTATTGAGACGATAACTTAAAGGATGGGCAATTAATCTTGCTGTACTGATAAACAGCGTCTCAATCTCAATTAAGCCATTTTCTTGCAAAGTCCGCCCTGTAGAAACCAAATCGACAATTGCTTCTGACATGCCAGTAATTGGTCCTAATTCTACCGAACCATACAGCGGCACAATTTCTACAGGCAAATCCAAACTATCAAAATAATCTTTAGCACAATTAACAAATTTAGAAGCAACTCTACCATGAGGCGGCAATTCCAAAGCTGAACGATAGGGACTAGACTGCTTCACAGCAACAGATAAACGACAAAGCCCAAACCTTAGATCGATAAGGTGGGCAACTTGATGCTGTTTTTCCCGCAGTACATCGTAACCGACAATCCCTAGTTGTGCCTGACCGTATTCTACATATACCGGAACATCGTGCGCCCGCACAAGTAAGGCTTTGGCTGTTCCAGTGGGATCTTGAATTTGCAATTGTCTATTAGACGAATCTAAAAAAGCACTAAAGTCTAGTCCTACAGATTGCAATAAGCGGATGCTATCTTTTAGAAGTGCGCCTTTGGGCAATGCGACAGTAAGCATAATTTAAGCAATAGTATATTTAAGCATCGGGCATAATGATAGCGGAAATGCGGATACTTCTAGTTGATGATGAAGTTGAATTAACCGAACCGCTTAGTCGAGTGCTACAGCGAGAAGGTTACAGCGTTGATGTAGCTTATGCTGGAGCCAAGGGAAGCGAACTTGCTGCAAACAGTGGGTATGACTTACTCATCCTTGATTGGATGCTACCAGATAAAACTGGATTAGAAATTTGTCAGGAAGTACGGCGCAGCGGACAAACGACACCTGTATTGTTTCTTACTGCCAAAGATACAGTAGACGATCGCGTGCAAGGATTGGATGCAGGTGCGGACGATTATTTGGTTAAGCCTTTTGAACTAAGAGAGTTATTAGCAAGAGTCCGCGCGCTTTTGCGTCGTGCAGCCGCTGATAGCGCCACCGACCTATCTCAACGGCTAAAGGTGGCAGATTTTGAGTTAGATTGTGAAAATCAGCTAGGTTATCGCCCAGGGCGTACAATTGAGCTATCAGAAAAAGAAACTCAACTGCTAGCATATTTGATTGAAAATAACGGTCAATTGCTAACTCACGCTCAGATTTATCAACATTTATGGTCTGATAGCGGCGAACAACCTAGTAGCAATGTGTTAGCAGCTTTAATTCGCCTATTGCGTCGCAAAATTGAAGCACCTGGGGAAACGCAATTAATTCATACTGTTTATGGGAAAGGCTATCGCTTTGGTAGTTCTAGTGATGGATAGAGATAGACATATAACCAAGGTTTTATTCCGAACGCTGGCGAGATAACACTTGAATATCGGCACGTAAAGCAGCAATTTCGTCATGTAGGGCTTGAATAGATTTAGCGCCTGCAATTTCAGCTTCATCGTTTTCAGCATCCGTACCGATAAAAAATGTAGCGATCGCACCTGTAAGATAACCAAATACAGCAAAAGCATACAGCGCCAAAATAAAACAAAGTACCCTTCCTTCAGCAGTTTGGGGCCAATATTCCGAGCCTAATGTCGTCATCAACATCGCCGTCCACCACAATGCAGTTCCATAATCGTTCAAGCCTCTACCATTATCGATATTACTTTCAAAGGCATACATCCCTGCCGCTCCGACTAAGGTAATTACCAGTGTTAGCGCTACTACATAACCAAAGCCGCGTCTAGTCAGACTTGCAGCAAGCGATCGCATCCCGCGATTGGTGCGGGTAATTACTCCCACAAGGCGCAAGCCACGAGTCGCCCTAGCTGTACGCAGCACGCGCAAAACACGAGCAATTCTAAATACCCGCAATGCTGGCAGGATAAGAGAAATAACAGTTAACCAGTTAGTTTTTAAATAAGTTACCTTACGCGGAGCTAGGATAAATTCGAGCGCAAAATCGAGAATAAATATTATCCAGATAACTATCCCGACTGCTTCTAAAAGCGGGTTGAGTCCCCAAATCAACTCGATTAAAAACAGCACTAGCCAAATAAAGCCAAGTACCAGCATTGGCAGATCTAGCCAATCTTCTAATTGCTGCAAAATCTCGCGGCGTGTGCGATCAAGTATTTGTTTTTCTGGTGTACGTGGGTTGTTCATATACTGGTAGCTAATCAAAAAGGGCAATACGCCTTGTAGCATACTGCCCTTCTGTTACAAAACTAGTAGCTATATTCCCTGCTTTCCTACCTAATTACCTACAATTTTTTCTTATCTTGCTGCCCTTTGGACACATTCCGCTTCACCCACCGCAGATAACCGTCGCACTCAAGTTTTTATCCTGCTGGCGCTAGCAATTGTTATGCCAATAACTTAAGGATTACGATATGATACTCGACACAACTTTTAGATATGCCCATGCCAATCTTGACCGTAGAAACCCTATGTGCTGAAGCCGCAATTTTTTCTGCTGCCCGAGTCTCGGCATCCAGAACCTATCCTCTACGGTGTCACAGATGGTAAAGCTGTTGGAACATATTTAGAACAGAAGTTCGGGCTTTATTTAAAAGGAAAATATGAGTTTCTAGAGGGCAATTCAGCAAGTGGAATCGACTTTCCAGGTTTACTTGTTGACGTAAAAGTAACCAGTGTTAGACAACCCCAATCGTCATGCCCTTTCAAATCTGCACGGCAAAAGATTTTTGGTCTTGGGTATTCGCTAATTGTTTTTTGTTTACGATAAGACAGACGACAGCGTAAGGTAACTTATTTAAAAACTAACTGGTTAACTGTTATTTCTCTTATCCTGCCAGCATTGCGGG
>QQTW01000417.1_pt1 | contig 26593 bp, 23 predicted proteins | sample 1904831 | NCBI WGS metagenome assembly QQTW01 (sample SAMN09435610, study PRJNA476489) | Subsurface metagenome, whole genome shotgun sequencing project. | reverse complement strand
TTTTTTTCCGTTTACAGGTTCAACCTGGGGGCTGTTCTGGCTTGTTGTACGATATTGGTTTTGACGAAGCGATCGCATCTGACGATTGTCTTTTTAACTGTACGGGCATTTCTGTGGTAGTAGATGCCACTAGCTGCGATTACGTTAAAGATTTGAGATTAGATTTTTCAGAAGATTTGATGGGCGGTGGTTTTCGCTTTCATAATCCGCAAGCGATCGCAAGTTGTGGCTGCGGCAACTCATTCTCTGTGAGTGAAAATTAGATCGTAAAACTTTTAACTTTGACATAAAATAAACAAAAACGGTAAAATCATAGATCGTTAAATTTAAAGCGGCCAAAAACCACTCGCTGTAACTCATGCCAACAATACAGCAGCTAATTCGCAACGAGCGTCAAATAGCTAGCAAGAAAACCAAGTCTCCAGCTCTAAAGCAATGCCCGCAACGACGGGGCGTTTGCACGAGGGTCTATACAACCACGCCGAAAAAACCTAATTCAGCTTTGCGGAAAGTCGCAAGGGTGCGTTTAACTTCTGGCTTTGAAGTAACAGCTTACATTCCAGGTATCGGTCACAACCTACAAGAACACTCAGTCGTAATGATTCGGGGTGGTCGGGTTAAGGACTTGCCAGGGGTGAGATATCACATTATTCGTGGTACCTTGGATACCGCCGGAGTCAAAGATCGCCGTCAAGGTCGTTCCAAATATGGAACGAAAAGACCAAAGAAAGCATAAACTACGTCCTTAAACGAATAAAAAGACTGCTGCTAAAGGCGAAAGGCAGCAGGATAAAGTTTATGCCAAATACTGGAAAACCCTGGTGAATGGTACAGATAAAGAATCTGACCAAAAGGCAAGGATTGTAGACATTATTGAGATTATCAGTCCTCTGGCACTACAGTTTCGGCATTATGCTAGATATTGCAGGTTTGCCCACTTGCTTAAAGCCAGTAAACTAAGCAAGTCACCAAGGTTTGCCCAAGTAGAATTTCACTATTTCATTCCATTTTCAATCCAATCGTTGCCAAATAACTCAAAGGCTCACTTATGTCTCGTCGTGCTGTAGCGCAAAAGCGCCCCGTTCCCCCCGACTCTGTGTATAACAGTCGCCTCATTAGCATGATGGTGCGACGGATAATGCACAGTGGTAAGAAATCAATTGCCATTGGGATTATCTATGATGCCATGAAAACAATTGAAGAGCGGACAGGTTCAGATCCGCTCGAAGTTTTTGAAAGAGCAGTGCGGAATGCAACGCCTCTAGTAGAAGTGAAAGCACGCAGGGTGGGAGGGGCTACCTACCAAGTACCGATGGAAGTTAGATCCGAGCGGGGTACAGCTCTTGCACTGCGGTGGCTGATCCAATTTTCTAGACAACGCTCCGGTCGGACGATGGCTGGTAAATTGGCTAACGAACTTATGGATGCAGCCAACGACACTGGAAGTGCGATTCGTAAACGCGAAGAAACCCACCGCATGGCTGAAGCGAACAAAGCCTTTGCTCACTATCGGTACTAAAGGTTCGCTCCAAAACACAGTCATACGTTGACTGGGCAGAAGCTGATGCCCACAAATCAGCAAATCTATAGGACGGTTTACCGTAAAGTATAGAATTTTAACAGATAGTAACATAGAGATACCTACGGCAAAGACTTTAAGGAGGTAGCTGTGGCACGTACCGTTCCGCTGGCAAAAGTGCGCAATATCGGAATTGCGGCGCATATTGATGCGGGCAAGACTACAACAACAGAACGAATTCTGTTTTATTCGGGAATCATTCACAAAATGGGTGAAGTCCACCAGGGGACATCAGTCACCGACTGGATGGAGCAGGAGCGGGAGCGAGGAATTACGATCACAGCTGCTGCAATCAGCACCAGTTGGAAAGAACACCAAATTAACATTATTGATACACCGGGTCACGTTGACTTCACAATTGAAGTCGAACGTTCGATGCGGGTATTGGATGGTGTAATTACAGTCTTATGCTCGGTAGGTGGTGTACAGCCCCAAACAGAGACGGTTTGGCGGCAAGCAGATCGATATAGAGTGCCGCGCATCGTCTTTATCAACAAGATGGATCGCACGGGAGCAGATTTCTTCAGAGTATACAGCCAAGTACGCGATCGCCTCAGAGCTAACGCAGTGGCAATTCAACTTCCTATTGGTAGCGAAAATGAATTGCGGGGAATTGTTGACTTGGTAAAGATGCGCGCCTACGTTTACAACAATGACCAGGGAACGGATATTCAGGAAACTGACATTCCGGCAGAAATGCAAGAACTGGCAGATGAGTATCGCACCAAGCTAATTGAAGCTGTAGCAGAAACAGACGAAGCTCTGATTGAGAAATATCTCGAAGGCGAAGCACTTACAGAAGCTGAAATCCGTAAGGGTTTACGTCAAGGAACGACGGCGGGGACAATTATACCCCTGTTGTGCGGTTCTGCCTTTAAAAATAAAGGCGTACAACTGTTACTTGATGCGGTAGTCGATTATCTGCCAGCTCCAAGTGAAGTGCCTGCGATTCAAGGCACGACACCTAATGGCGAGATTGTAGAACGCCATGCAGACGACAACGAGCCATTGTCAGCGCTTGCCTTCAAGATTATGGCAGATCCCTACGGTCGCCTTACCTTTGTTCGCGTCTATTCTGGAGTGCTGAAGAAGGGTAGCTACGTTCTCAACGCTACTAAGGACAAGAAAGAGCGAATTTCTCGCTTAGTGGTGTTGCGGGCAGATGAGAGGATCGATGTGGATGAAATGCGGGCGGGCGATTTAGGCGCTGCCTTGGGGTTGAAAGACACCTTGACAGGTGATACCCTTTGCGACGACAACGCCCCAGTAATCCTAGAATCTCTGTTCATTCCAGAGCCAGTGATATCGGTAGCTGTAGAGCCGAAAACCAAGCAGGACATGGATAAACTGTCCAAAGCGCTGCAATCACTGTCTGAAGAAGACCCCACCTTCCGGGTACACGTCGATCAAGAGACAAACCAAACCGTAATTGCCGGAATGGGAGAGCTACACCTAGAAATTCTGGTAGACCGAATGCTACGAGAATTCAAGGTAGAAGCTAACGTCGGTGCGCCACAAGTAGCTTATCGAGAGACTGTTCGTAAACCTGTCAGGACTGAAGGTAAGTTTATCCGCCAAAGTGGTGGTAAAGGACAATACGGCCACGTCGTGATTGAACTGGAGCCAGGAGAGCCAGGTACTGGTTTTGAATTCGTCTCCAAGATCGTTGGTGGTACAGTACCCAAAGAGTACATTGGACCAGCCGAGCAGGGAATGAAAGAAACCTGTGAATCCGGTATTCTAGCAGGATATCCAGTAATCGATCTCAAAGCTACACTAGTAGACGGCTCATACCACGACGTAGATTCCTCTGAAATGGCTTTCAAGATTGCTGGCTCAATGGCGATTAAGGACGCAGTGATGAAAGCGAATCCTGTCCTATTAGAGCCTATGATGAAAGTCGAGGTGGAAGTTCCCGAAAACTTCCTTGGGGATGTAATGGGAGACCTCAATTCTCGTCGCGGTCAAATTGAAGGAATGGGATCTGACCAAGGCCTGGCCAAAGTGACAGCCAAAGTTCCATTGGCAGCAATGTTTGGTTATGCTACGGATATCCGTTCTAAGACCCAAGGCAGGGGCATCTTCTCGATGGAGTTTAGCCACTACGAAGAAGTGCCTCGCAACGTGGCTGAAGCAATTATTGCTAAAAGCAAAGGGAACGCATAAGTAGAGTGATGAGTAATGAGTGTGATGGTGAAAATAATTAAACTATCATTCCTCTTGACTTGGCTCAAAACTCTTCTTAAGTAAATTTAAACTCAAACTCACAAAGACTCTCATGGCACGCGCAAAGTTTGAAAGGAATAAACCCCACGTCAACATTGGTACGATTGGTCACGTCGATCACGGCAAAACTACGCTGACAGCAGCAATCACGATGACCTTGGCTGCTTTGGGTCAAGCTAAGGCTAAGAAGTACGATGAGATTGATGCTGCACCTGAAGAAAAGGCACGGGGCATCACAATCAACACAGCTCACGTAGAGTATCAAACAGAACAGCGTCACTACGCCCACGTAGACTGCCCCGGACACGCTGACTATGTGAAAAACATGATCACTGGTGCGGCGCAGATGGATGGAGGCATCCTCGTAGTGTCTGCTGCTGATGGTCCCATGCCACAAACACGGGAGCATATCCTGTTGGCTAAGCAGGTAGGCGTTCCTAACATCGTTGTCTTCTTGAACAAGAAAGACATGGTGGACGACGAAGAACTGCTGGAACTGGTGGAACTGGAAGTGCGAGAACTGTTGAGTTCTTATGATTTCCCAGGTGATGATATTCCCATTGTTGCAGGTTCAGCACTGCAAGCTTTGGAAACAATGGTCGGCAACCCTGCAACTAAGCGGGGTGACAATGAGTGGGTCGATAAGATCTACGATTTGATGGATGCGGTAGACTCCTACATCCCCACACCAGAACGGGATATAGATAAGCCCTTCTTGATGGCGGTTGAAGACGTATTCTCAATTTCCGGTCGTGGAACTGTAGCCACTGGTAGAATTGAACGCGGCAAAGTCAGAGTTGGCGAAACTGTAGAACTGGTTGGCATTAAAGGGACTCGTAGCACTACAGTTACGGGTGTGGAAATGTTCCAGAAAACCTTGGATGAAGGGATGGCTGGAGATAACGTCGGCGTACTACTCAGGGGTTTGAAGAAGGAAGAAATTGAGCGTGGTATGGTACTGGCTAAGCCCGGTAGCATCACTCCTCATACCCAGTTTGAATCTGAAGTGTACGTGCTGACAGACAAAGAAGGCGGTCGGAAGACACCATTCTTCTCAGGCTATCGTCCTCAGTTCTACGTGCGGACAACAGACGTAACTGGCACAATTACAGCATTTACCGCAGATGACGGTAGCGAAGCTGAAATGGTGATGCCAGGCGATCGCGTCAAAATGACTGTAGAACTGATCAACCCAATTGCGATCGAGCAGGGAATGCGTTTCGCTATTCGTGAAGGCGGTCGCACCATTGGTGCTGGTGTAGTTTCTAAAATTGTCAAGTAGAACTGCAATTCAATGATTAAGAGCAGAAAAGCCCTGAAAAACAGGTAAAATGCTTTTCTGCTCTTTCTGTGTCCTTATTTAATCTCAATTAATCAGAACCAAGAAAACTTAAAATGGCAACTCTTCAGCAGCAAAAAATTCGCATTCGCCTCCAAGCTTTTGACCGCCGCTTGCTTGATACCTCTTGCGAGAAGATTGTAGATACAGCAAACCGGACTAATGCCACAGCTGTCGGCCCAATTCCTTTACCAACCAAGCGCCGAATTTATTGCGTCTTGCGATCGCCTCACGTAGATAAAGATTCACGCGAACACTTTGAAACTCGTACCCACCGCAGAATTATTGACATTCATCAACCTTCTTCCAAAACCATTGATGCACTGATGAAACTCGATCTACCTGCGGGTGTAGATATTGAAGTCAAACTATAACGAATGCTATGTGAAGTGCTGCATCGCGTCTGACTCAACCCACGAGAAAAGATAATAAAGAACTGATGATGTCACACTTGAGGGAAGGAGATCCGTTAAAGTAAAGACAGAACGCGCAGTTACAGTTTCTACTGATAGACGATGACATCTTCTTCCCAAATAGCGGTGCGAGAACTTCCACTATTCCCATTGCCAGAGGTAGTTCTGTTTCCCAACCGACCCCTACCTCTGCATATTTTTGAGTTTCGCTACCGGATTATGATGAACACAATTCTGGAAAGCGATCGCCGCTTTGGGGTGTTGCTTTGGGACCCCGTGCAAGGTGAACCAGCCAAAGTAGGATGCTGTGCTGAAATTATCCAGTATCAGCGCTTACCAGACGATAGAATGAAGGTAATAACCCTAGGGCAGCAGCGATTTCGTGTCTTGGAATATGTGCGCGAAAAGCCCTATAAAGTGGGTTTGGTGGAATGGATTGAAGATAGTCCGCCAAAAAAAGATTTGAAAAGTTTGGCAACAGAAGTAGAACAACTGTTGCGAGATGTGGTACGTCTTTCAGCTAAGTTAACCGAACAAAACATCGAGCTACCAGAGAATATCCCCGATCTGCCTACAGAACTGTCTTATTGGGTAGCAAGTAACCTTTATGGTGTAGCAGCAGAGCAACAGACATTGCTAGAGATGCAGGATACTGCGGCTCGCCTAGAGCGGGAAGCAGACATTCTCAAGTCTACTCGCAATCACTTGGCAGCTCGGACTGTACTTAAAGATACTTTTAACTAGGGATTAGAGGTTTTCTGGAGGGGCTAGGGGCTGGAGGCTAGAGGCTAGGGAACCAACTTTTGAGTCTTCGTGTGGAAACTTTGTATCTTAATCCAACTTTACATCTGCGATCGTATCCCCTAGTCCCTAGTTTCTAACCTTTAAAATGTTGTAACTACCAAAAATTTTCAGGACTTCGGTGTAGGCAGATAATTCTGCTAAAGCCGATCCAACAGTTGGAGAATTAGTATCACCTTCTAAATCTATAAAGTAAAGGTATTCGCCAAGCGATCGCTTAGTGGGGCGAGACTCAATTCGGCTGAGATTTATATCGCGTTGGGCAAACACTTGCAGCGGTTTCACCAGCGCTCCTGGTACATTTTTAGGTAAGCTAAAAGCCAGTGAAGAATGGCTGCCGAGTTTAGAAGTATGGTTGATAGTTTGAGGCTGTTCCCGACTTACTACCCAAAAGCGAGTGCAGTTATCGGCATAATCATTAATACCACTGGCTAAGATCGGTGAATTGTAAAGTTGAGCTGCACGTTGGGATGCTATCGCACCAGCTTTTGTATCCTTTTCCAGGTGCTGTAGCGCCTCAGCAGTTGAATTGGCAGGAATTAATTCTACTTGCGGCATAAACTGCGCTAACCATAGCTGACATTGTGCTAAAGCCTGCGGGTGAGAATATACTGTTTGGATAGCCTCCAAGCTTTGAGCATGAGATAGCAGCGCATGGGCAATTGGCAACACCAGAGCCAGTTGAATTTTCAAAGCATCCAGTTGCCACAGCAAGTCTAATGTGACAGTAACACTCCCTTCAATCGAATTCTCTACAGGCACGACAGCTAAATCGACTTGAGCTTGTGCAACAGCCTTAAAAGCCAAGCCAATGCTGGGATATGGATGTAAAATAGCTTCCTGTCCCGTTTCGTGTTGCACCCAATTGGCATAAGCCAGAGCAGCTTGTTCTGTATATGTGCCAGAAGGCCCTAAATGTGCAATGGTTACGGTCATGACATTTTGCTCTTTATTTGCCATCCGATTTCTAATCATATCTTGCACTTTTGTAATGCGAGAAATTCTTTAGCATCTGTCAAGCTAAGTCGTAAGTCGTAAGTAAGAGGGTAGTTTCAAGGCTATTTATAAAACCCGCAATCTCTAAACCCACTCTAAATTAATCTCAGCCCCAGATGTCATGTTTTAGGAGCAAGCCAACTAATAGCACCGAGACTACTTGACTCAATTAAAACCCACCTAGCAAAACTCACTAGTAGCCACTGGGGTGCAATTGCTACCTGTTGTTGAAGAATTAATCTCAGTGCGGCGATCGCACTCCTGCCAATAATACATCCCAATGCGTTAACATTTGGCTTACTATCAATTTCAATCCAGAATAAACTTACTAAAAAACTTATAAAAGTAACTAAAGCCCACTACAGTCAGAAAATCCATCCTATCTTCGTTTGTTTAATTACATCTGTCTAGTAAAGGAATTTTTGCCCTTTAACATTGGTAGATTTACCCACATCTTATTGTTACAAATCATCCTGAAGCAAGTTTGTACGATTTTGACACCGTGTCAGCCAGCTTCGGTTTCTCTGACTCAAAAAGCGATCGCTCTTTGAGGGAGATTTTTTTTACAATTATTTATGCTAATTTACAGTTAGGAAAAAGTTATTAACAATTACTTAACTTTAGCTGCAACTTCCTAGTACTATAAGCACACTGATTAAAAAAGATTAAGAATAGTAAATAGGTATTATTACAATGATGTCTACTCGGTTTGCTGCCTCCCAGTCGGTGGAAATTGCTATTCCAGAACAACCTATTCCCATTCAGCACTACCTGCGCCAGCCCCAACGTCTAGTTAAAGCTTTGGTTGACCCCAGCCGCATCGAGCAGTTGGATGAGGAAGTTTTTCGGTTGAGATTACGCCCACTGACGTTTATGACATTGAGCATTCAACCAACCGCAGACTTGAAAGTGTGGGCAGAACCAAATGGTACTGTTCATTTGCAATCGCGTTCTTGTGAAATTCTAGGCATCGATTATATTAACCAACGCTTTGCTCTCAATCTCGAAGGGTATTTGTCTCCTTGTGAAAGCAACGGTGTAACTATCCTCAAAGGTAAAGCTGATTTAAAAGTACAAGTTGAACTACCACTACCATTTTCACTGACTCCTAAGCCAATCGTAGAAGCTACAGGTAATGGTCTGCTCAAGAGTGTTCTATTAACAATTAAGCAAAGATTGCTGCAACAGCTTCTAGAAGACTATAAAAACTGGGTGAGCGATAATTCTTCAGTCACTAGAGCCGAACCAAATTCAGTACTACCTTTGATAAATGCTGAATGATTAATGCTGAAGGCAGAATTGCTGGAGTCAGGAGACGGCTGAAGGATAAAGGATAAAGGATGAAAAATTTAACTTCATACTTTATCCTTCATACTTCATACTTTCCAAGCCTCTCGTTTGGCAAGGACGAAAAGACATCCGATGCAAAGGTGAGGGTCCATATTCTTGTAGCGCCACAAGATGTTTCTGTGTCCCATAACCTTTGTTAGCAATCAAGTCGTACATGGGATACTTGGCGGCAAAGCGAACGATCAACTCGTCACGCCAGACTTTGGCGAGAATACTAGCACTTGCGATCGCCAGCGATATTTCGTCTCCCTTCACCAGAGTTTGCTGTGAGATTGACAAATCTTTGAGCGTTTGATTGCCATCAATCAAGCAAAGATCGGGCTGCACCTTAAGTTTAAGCACAGCCCGCCTCATGGCTAACAGTGAGGCTTGCAAAATATTTATCTGATCGATTTCAGCAGTTGAAGCAAAACCAATTTTCCAATCCTTAGCTACCTGACAAATTTTTACTGCCAACTTGCGCCGGCGATCGCTTGACAATTTTTTACTATCGCGGATTTGCGCCGCCACCAGTTCTGGTAGTGCCGACGGCGGTAAAATTACTGCTGCTGCTACCACAGGGCCAAACAAAGATCCTCGCCCTACTTCATCCACACCAGCGATCGAGATGGAGTGTCCACAGCTAAGTGCTGTGTCAAAGTCTAGGGTGATATACTCAGCTTTCATCACTGTGTAGTGAGTAGGGAGTAAAAAATTATTAATTTGAATGATGAATAATGAATGTTTTAATTCATCATTCATCATTCAGCGTCGATCGTTGATTCTGACTTTTGTACGGGCGGGTTTTACTTTCATGTCATATCTATAGATATCCAATTAAACCCGCCCCTACTGGCTCTTCATTACTCCTCCATGCTGTTTTCAGTTGCGGAGGAACGACGACGACGACGACGAGCTGGCGACGTGCTAGCAGGTTCACTCTCATTCGTCGTGGTAGCAGCAGACGACAACTCAGCAGTAGCGGCTGGTAAAGATTCCGCAGTAGCGGCTGGTAAAGATTCCGCAGGAGAGTCAAATTCCGCAGGAGAGTCAAATTCCGCAGGAGAGTCAACTGGCAAAACCGTGTTGTAGGTTTCCACCTTTGCTACTTCATTTGCTACTTCATTAGTTGACGTAGGCGCAGGCGTACCGTTTTCACTCACAGTACTAGTATCCGGAACTTGCCCAGGCAGAGTTACATGAACGATAACAGATTTGGGATTTTTGACTTCTCGGTTCAAGCGCACCAGCGGGGAAACTCCCATTAAAGCGTAAACATCCTGTTCCTCTGATGTCATTTCCACATAAACGGTTTCCGGCGGTTCTATAACAGGTTTGACTGGTTCTGGTTTCGTCGGCCTAGCCCGCTCAGGTTTTTCTATCCAACCAACCTTACTATTTATCGACAAAGGCAAATCAGAATTTGTCGGCACTTCTGGTTCGGCTTCTATTTCTGCCTCTCGATCGCTCAGCAAACTGAGTTGATGAGTGGAAGGCATTCGAGGCTCTTCTTTCGCCACTACATCACCTAATCCCACACGGCGGCGGCGGCGGCGGCGATTGTTATTTGCATCCCCAAGCTCTTGATAGCTGGGATGATTCATCAGATTGAGGTCTTGCTGCTCGTTATCTAAATCGTTATTGAAAGCTTCCCCTACTCCCAAATATGTTTCTCGTGGTTCGGTGAAGCGGTTGGATGGAATCACGCGAGGGGTTTCCCTGGCTGCTGGAACTGGCACAGACCATTCTGGTTCTCGTGGCGCCAAACTATCGCGATCGCGTTCTTCCCCTTCCCCAGGTAGGTGTACTATGTGTCCTAAACCACCACAGGTGGGGCAATTGCGACCAAATAACTCATAGATGTTTTGACCTTGACGCTTGCGAGTCAGTTCGACCAAACCGAGTTCAGATAATTGGGCAATTTGGGGTCTAGCTTTGTCTGCTCTCAGGGCTTTGTTAAAGTGTTCTAGCACTTGTAGCTGATCTCGGCGCGATTCCATGTCAATGAAATCTACGATGATCACCCCGGCAAGATTGCGCAAGCGCAGCTGACGCGCGATTTCTGTGGCTGCTTCGCAGTTTGTCCACAAAACTGTTTCTCTGGCAGTGGCAGAACGAGTAAACGAGCCTGAGTTAACATCTATTACTGTTAAAGCTTCAGTCGGCTCAATGATGACGTAGCCACCAGAAGGTAGATCGACTCGTGGTTTTAAAGCTTCACGAATTGCCGCATTAATGCGGAAGTATTCCAAAATCGAAAAGCGATCGCGGTGATGATCGATCAACAGCCCCTGTGGGGATTGCCCTCCACTCCAGTTCATCAAGTACTGCTTCACCCGCCTCAGCCCGGTATTGGAATCAACTACGATCCGATTTACGTCTGAGCCGTACATATCCCGCAGCACTCGCTGGATGAAATCATCATCGCGGTTGAGCAAAGCGGGCGGTCGCATCGATTGCGCTTTTTGCTGAATCTCCTCCCATTGTTTCTGTATCGCCTCTAAATCTTCAATAATTGCATCTTCTGGTTTTCCTTCAGCTTCTGTGCGAATCAGCAAGCCCATGCCTGCGGGTTTAACTAGGATAGCCAGAGCGCGCAAGCGGTTGCGTTCGTTTTCGTTTTTTATCCGCTGCGATAAATTCACACCCCGCCCATATGGCATCAGCACTACATAGCGACTGGGCAAGGTAATGTTCCCCGTCAGCCTGGGGCCTTTATTTCCCGTTGGCTCCTTCATTACTTGCACCAGCACTTTCTGTTGTGGCTCCAACAGTTCGGTAATTGCTCCGGCGGTGCGCTTGCGCTTCAACGGCCCTAAGTCAGTTACATGAATAAAACCATTACGTTCTGGATCGCCAATATTGACAAAAGCAGCATCTATCCCAGGTAATACATTTTCAACAATTCCTAGGTAAATATCGCCAATTTGGTGCCGCCCTGTGGCAACTACAAGTTCTTGAATTTGATCTTCTGAAAAAACAGCAGCAATGTGATGCTGCTCCGCTATAATAATCTGTTTTGGCATTCAATTCCCTCAAAAATTCGCAGCATCAAAAGCCTTGAGGAATCTCTCGCTTTGATTAACCGTAGGTAGGCGCTGCTTTTAATAGATATTGCGCTTACCAAGCTCAAGCGCGAAAAGCTATTTATGCTTGCAGCCTGGAAATACAAATCATTTTCAGCACTGCTACATATAGTAGAGAGCTTCCTGACAGAAGCAATTGCAGTAGGTTTTCAATGCAGCATCCTGTCCTTTGTTTCGGGCAGGAGCATCATCTTTAATCACAGACACCTATAAAAGCCTGCTGCACCTAGTTATTGGTTAACGAATCACTTTTAGCGACCAGAGATAGCGTTATCAATCCGCCTTAGCTTCTGTGCAAAAGAATAGCCAAAATCACTCTTCAGTTGTCTTCGCTTAATTCCTGAAATTCAGGAGAGTGAACTCTATTAACCAATGCGGCGCAAGAAAATTCCTGTTGAACTAATTTTAACTCAAGCTTGAGAAAAAGCAATCTAGTGGCCGATCGCGCTTTAGTTAGTGGCAAGTGTAAGGGGAAAGGATGAAGGCTGAAGGATAAAAATTAAATTTCCTAATTCAGACTTCACACTTCACACTTCATCCTTTCCTAATCCTATTTTCTGACTGCTTCGAGTAGCAATCTATTGCGGTGGATGTGAAGCAGTTGAAATTCCACCTGGGCAACTTGCTCTAACATATAAGTGGCGTGTTCTGGCCGCAGTTTATTGCCATCCTGCTGGCAGCTGCCCAAACAACGCAAAATAACTGAGTTATTATCTTCGCTACTACTGCGATTGTATGGTTCAACTACTTCTAGCTCGAATAAGCGATCGCGCAAATTGACCATTTGCGTCTTGCCAGATTTTGTTGTCTGCTCCCACCAGATAGTATCTAAACTTTTAACTTTTTCCACCCATTCTTGCCATTGCACCAAGTTTACCCTGGCGTGGGTTGCTACAGTGAGCAAATATTCAGCCCCAGACAATATTTTTGTCGCTGACGGATCTTTTAATTCAATCGGAGTAACCTGATAAATTGGTATATCTCCAGGTAGCTGACTGCTCAGCTTTTGCCGGAAAGTTTCTGGCTCTAGCTGTTGTGTCAACTCAAAATCGACAATTTCGCCACTGCTGGTAACTCCCAAGGGTAACGCTTGAGTAATAGAAATGCGGGGACTGGGATGAAATCCATTAGTGAAGGAAATTGGCAAGGCTGCACGACGCACAGCACGGTCAAATAAGCGGAGTAAATCCAGATGGCTCACTAAAGCCATATCGCCCAGCTTACCAAACCAGACGCGCAACCGTTGTATTTTTGTGTTATTAGGGACAAAATGTCCAGCAAACTGCCCGATTGGTGGCGGTTCGATGACAATATTATGTCCGAAGTCCACGCCGCAAACGCCGCAGTGAGAACAACCATCGAAAGAGCAATCAGGCACTGTTGCTGCTGCTAAGGCTCTTTCCAGGTCAGCTTTTAGCCACTTTTTATCAATTCCTGTATCTATGTAATCCCAAGGCAAAGGTGTATCTAATGAGGGGCTAGGGGCTGGGGGTTGGGGGCTTGAGTCAGGATGTTGATGTTCCATTATCCCCTGCTCCCCTGCTTCCATTACGTTCCACTCGCCATTTTCAACTTGCCGGTATTTCCAAGTCAAACCAACTTCAGCGATCGCAGATCCCCAAGCGCTAAATGCACTTTCTACATTGTCGTACCAGGCATCCATTCCAGCGCCTAATTCCCAAGCACGACGCAACACAGAGGCAAGACGGCGATCGCCTCGTCCGATAAAATCTTCCATTGCCGAAAGCCGCACGTCGGTGAAGTTAACCTTCACTCCTTTCATGCGGCGGAATTCTTGCCGTAACAGATTTTGCTTGCTTTTAAATTCAGTTGTTGAAACTGAATGCCATTGAAATGGTGTATGTGGCTTGGGCGTAAAGTTAGAAATTGTCAAATTAAAACTTAACGGTTTTCTCCCTTTTGCTCGGCACTCTCGCTGTAGCCAAGCAACTGTTTCTGCAATTCCCACTACATCCGCATCAGTTTCCCCAGGTAAGCCGATCATAAAATAGAGCTTGATCTTATCCCAGCCTTGCTCCCATGCAATTTTCACCCCGCGCAGCAGTTCTTCGTTTGTCAAACCCTTATTTACGATGTCTCGCATCCGCTGGGTTCCTGCTTCTGGGGCAAAAGTTAGACCGCTTTGGCGATTTCCTCCCAAAATATTGGCAATATTTTCATCAAATCTATCTACACGTTGGCTAGGTAGCGAAAGAGATATATTTTCGCTCTTGAGTCGATTTTTGATTTCCATTCCCACAGCGGGAAGGGAGAGATAATCAGAACAACTGAGGGATAACAGCGAAAACTCATTGTATCCTGTCGCCCGCATTCCTTGTTCAATTGCTTCCACCACTTGTTCTGGTTCCACATCCCGCGCAGGTCGAGTCAACATACCTGGTTGGCAGAAGCGACAGCCGCGAGTACAACCGCGTCGAATTTCGATTGTCAGGCGATCGTGTACTGTCTCGACGTAAGGAACTAATCCAATTGAATAAGCTGGTATGGGAGTAGCAACTCGCCGGAGAATTCGCTCTGGTACATCTGGATGATTGGGATGTATCGAACCATCGGCCGCCATGTCATAAAACTGCGGCACGTAAACACCAGGTATCTGTGCCAAATCCAACAGGAGTTGTTTTCGGCTAAGGTTTGCTGCTTTGCCTTCTTCCAGTACCAAGCCAATTTCTGGTAACAGTTCCTCGCCATCTCCAAGGGCAATAAAGTCAAAGAAGTCGGCGTAGGGTTCGGGATTCGATGTCGCCGTTTGTCCTCCCGCAAAAATCAACGGAAATGATGAATTATGAATGCTGAATGATGAATTGTTTTCATCATTCATAATTTTGCCTTCATCATTTCTTTGCCGATCGCGCCACGTCAGGGGTATTCCTGCCAAATCCAACATTTCCAGAATGTTGGTTGCTCCTAGTTCATAGCTGAGGCTGAAGCCTAAAATATCGAATTCTTTCAGCGAGTTGCGTGACTCCACAGCAAATAGTGGAGTCTTTGTTGCTCGTAATTTCGCCGCTAAATCGGGTGCAGGTAAGTAGGCGCGATCGCACAGCTGGCGTGGCTGCGCGTTCAAAATGTTGTAGAGAATAATATGACCTAAATTAGATGCACCAACTTCATACACTTCTGGGTAAGTCAATACCCAACGCACGTTTGCCTCATCCCAGGATTTATGTACAGATCCTAACTCGTTACCTAAGTAACGAGCTGGTTTTTGGGTTTCGGCTGTTAATAAGTCGTCTACAACTGCCACTTTGCTAATTCTGCTAATTCTGGCTATCTACTTTCCACCTTAGCATCAATCAGCAAACCCTTAGCTCAGCTAAGCTTTGGCCAATAATAAGTAACAATTTTTACTTTATCATTTTTTGACTAGCAGCGATCGCTTTAGTAAATGTCGCTTCGCTATCAAATATTTCAAACACTCTATCTAATTGAGTGAGTTCAAAAATAATTTGAATTGATGGTGAAACTGCGCAAAGACTAAAGCGTTTACCTAAAGACTGAGCTAATCTTAGTCCATGAACCAGCGCCATCAAAGCGGCACTATCCATAAATTCTACTTGCTCTAAATCTACTAAAACACTGCTATGTTCCTTTGCCGTAACTACTTTTACAATATCGCTCTGAAATTCAGCAGCATTTGAGGCATTAAAGGGACCGCTTGGGCGAATCACTGTAATCTCTGGATAGGCAGTAATTGTTTTCATCATTCAAGCCTGTTTAGTTTAAATTACATCAATTGCCTTAATCATTAAGGAGAGTTTGATGCCGATCTCTCAGCTTATTCAAAATACCTGATTCTTAATTTTTTCTTAACTTCTCCGTTGTTCATCTAACTTAACAGTATTTTAACTTATTGAAAAGTATATGTTTATACAAAAAAACTTATCTTCATTATTAATTTATATAAGTTTTATCTAATCAAATGAAAATGCACAAATGCACAAATACTAATACAATCAAATACTTGTTTTTGTTGAGCTAAACCCCAGAGGAGGTGATGTTAAGCCTTAAAGATTAGTGCAAGAAATTGTTGCTATTACGACAAATACATGGATAGGAAGCATCTGTCATTCGGTAGAGATTATGATATTAAATAAATTAAGCTGAACTGTATAATATTTTTCTGAGGAGGCACAATCGGGGATATTTTTAGTTAAAAACGTTATTTCATTAGGAAGTGGTAGCAGTGCGATCGCTGTAAGTTGAACTACAGATTTTATAGTAATCAAATACTTAATTTCTCAATTAAGAAAATACATTCAACTTTTAAATAACTAAACATCTTTGACGCTCCCAACGAAAAAACATTGAAATTGTTGATGCTATAAATAGAATTGAACTAATTAAATTGTAGTTAGCTCTGATAGAAGTAGTATTAGTTAGATTCACTCGTGTTGCTTGAAAGTCATTAAATTCACTTAAATTTAATGTATAAAATACAACAAACCTGTCTTGCGCCTGTATAGTAGTTTATACTTACACTACCATACAGGAAGTTAAGCAACTTGAAATAATACTCAAGACAGGTTGCAAAGAAATTTGTAATTGCCACTCATCTGTTATCACTCACCCCTTTGTTTCGGTTTGCCAAGCTTGATGAATGAACTGATGAAGCCGAGAAGAGGCAACAGGGTCACGGTCTATTGGTGGTTCTGAGGCTAATAACTGTAATAATAGAGGCATGACTTCTGTATCGAGAGCGGGGCGGAATAAAGCAAGCGACCAAAGTAAATCGGCACTGGAGCGTAAATCGTATATCAGTGGTTGGGATTGGGAGTCGCCGATGGGAAATTCCGCCAGCAGCAAAGGTCTAACCCAGCCAACTCGACGTGATTCCACCACTTGAATTACTTCAGCATAAAGGTGAGTGGCTTGATGTTCTAGACAAACAATTTGTCGTGGTTGAAAGTTATAGCTAAAGTCCATCCCTATAGGCTCCATAGCAACACACACCCGTTGCTGCTTATTATTCTAAAAGCCAGGAGCCAGAAAAGAGAGGGGGAGCTGAGGAAGCTGAGTAAGCTGAGGGAGCTGAGGGGGCTAAAAATAAGTTGATCGTGATGACTGTTGAGTCGATGGTGATGAAATGGTTTTTAACTTAAAACTTAAAACTCAAAATTCATAACTATTTGTAGCCACTCGCCACTCATCTAGCGCCCACAGTTAGGCATTTGAATGCTATAAATGGTTAATAAGTTTTAAGCAAATGTTTAAAAAACACAAAACTGTAGTTAGTAACGACCACCAGGAGTAGGAGCAGTGTCTGTCGAAACCCTTCAACAGCGTTCAACGACCCGCAAGCTCGCACCCCGGTATCGCGTTTTACTTCATAACGACGCCTTTAACAGCATGGAGTACGTGGTGCAGGTTTTAATGCAAACGGTGACGAGCATCACCCAGCCTCAAGCTATCAGTATCATGATGGAAGCCCATACAAATGGGACGGCTTTAGTAATTGCTTGTGCGCAGGAACACGCCGAGTTTTATTGCGAAACCTTGAAAAATCATGGTTTAACTAGCACAATTGAACCTGATGAGTAAGTAGGAAGTAGCGAGTGGTAAGAGGCAAGAGGCGATTGAGCAGAGGCAAGAGACAAAAAGCTTTTCTGACCCTGCTTCGCCCGATTCCGAATTCCCCAGCCCCGGTTCGGCTGGGGATTTTTGTACTGGCTTTGCTGGTGCTGTGGTTGCCAATTGCTGCGCCAATTTATTGGTTGGTACACGACCAGAATTTAGTTAATATCCTCACTCTACCTCTTCTATATGGAGAATTTATCCTGCTGCTGCGGCTGTGGGGTAAATATGTCCACCTTCAACCGAGGGTGCTGCGACAGTATGGTTTGGAAAGAACCGGGCAAAATGGTAAGGAGTTGCTAATAGGGCTAGGAACTGGAACAACTGCGGTTGTTTGCCTGTTTCTGATAGAAGGGTGGTTGGGTTGGCTGCAGTGGCAACAACCCGCTATTTTTTTACCTCAATTGATTCTAGAAGGGTTAGTGGTAGCTTTGGGCTATGGCTTGGCGGAGGAATTGTTATTTCGGGGATGGCTGCTGGATGAGTTACAGCGAGATTATCGCCCTGGTGTAGCACTTTGGACAAATGCCCTAATATTTGCGATGTTACATTTTATTAAACCACTAGCAGAAATTGTTCGTACACTGCCTCAATTTCCAGCGTTAGTGCTGTTGGGGTTAACGTTAGTATGGGCAAAGCGTTCTAGCAACGGCCGCCTTGGTTTACCGATTGGACTCCACGCGGGTTTGATTTGTGGCTATTACATTATTAATGTGGGGCAACTAGTAAAGTATTCTGGTAGAGTGTCGGAATGGATCGTGGGAGTCGATCGCAATCCTTTGGCTGGGATGATGGGGTTGTTGTTTTTAGGTGCGATCGCTGTTGGGATGAGAAAGCGATCGCTAAGCTAATTCTCGATTAAGAGTTCAAAATAGATTAATGCCACAGCCTTGTTTTGGCGCTTGAAAACGAGCTAAAACTTTCTTTAAAACTAAAAAACTAATATGTTGAATTCGGTAGGTTTATGCATGGGAATAAAGCATAAATCCCCCAACTACCTTTAAAAAGAAGGCAATAGAAGGATTTATAATTGCTCAAAGAGCGATCGTTCTCTGGGGCAAGCTTAAGTAGCTCACACGAGCAGCGTTTTGAATATAAGTTGAAATAAATTTTGATAATTCTCAAATGGGCAATAGCTGTAATGTAATGAATCCCGCTTCAAGGATTGAAACAGGGATTGAAACAAACTAGGAAGCTACTTCAGGCATATAGGTACCAACTAAACAAGCCCCCGTTAAGTTCACGCCAGTTAAATTAGCACCTTCTAGTTCAGCACATAATAGATTGGCTCCTGCTAAGGTAGCTCCGGCTAAATTCGCTCCTCGCAGATCCGCTTCCTCCAAATTAGCTTCATTCATTAACGCTCCTTGCAAAAGGACTTGACTGAGATTCGCTCCCTGCAAATTTGCCCCAGTCAGGTTTACTCCCCTCAGATCGGCCCCGCGCAAGTCCACACCTTGTAAGTTGGCGCTCATCAAGTTTGCTCCACTCAAGAAAGCACCAGCCAAAGAGGCTTGAGACAGTTTAGCGCCGATCAAATTTGCTCCCCGAAGGTTACTACCCCTGAGATCGGTTCGAGATAAGTCTGCTTGCATCAAATTGGTTCCCAGCAAGTTAGCCCGCAAGTCAGCACCAAACAACTGGCTACCCAGTAGGTTTGCTCCCTCTAAACGCGCTGTTTCCAGCTTGGAGTGGGAAAAATTTGTCCCAACTAAGCTTGCTCCAGCTAGGTTAATACCATAAAGATCAACGCTGGAAAGGTCTTCGTCTTCCAGGTTCGCGCCTGGTAATTGTTTAATTTTCCCTGTACGAATGGCTTCAATATCCACAACTACTTCTCTCTCAAGTTAAAGGCTAAGGAATGCAGCAATACTAAATGATGAATTATGAATGCTGAATGCTAAATTATGAATGTTGGTGGTTAATTCAGCATTCATAATCCATAATTCATCATTCATAATTCATAATTTTTACGGGAAAGACGCGAAATTTCGCGTCTCTACATACTTCACACTTCATACTTTATACTTCTTGAGCCAGTCGCTACTTGCTCATCATCCATTTGGTTATCGATCAGCCAAACGCCACTACTGATTTTGGTAGGTGCGATCGGCAGAGTTAAACCCTGCTGCAAACCCATGACAAGGAGTTCCAAGGTATCTACAAGTTTTGGTTCCCAGCGGCTACCTTGTTCTTGCTTAAACTCTGTCAGCACAGAGGTGAATTTATTTTCTTCGGTGTGAGATTGGGATTGCTGGGTAAGGCGCTGTTGAAAGGTAACAACTAGTCCTAAAATTCTTGATTCTAGAGGAATTTCTTCTCCAGCTAAACCACCTGGTTGACCGTCGCCATTCCACCACTCTGATAAATGGTTAATAATCTGAGCAATCGCACTTAAGCGCGGCATAGTACGCAACACTTGTGCTGCTGGTATTAGAGGGCAGCTTGGTGCTTCGGTGTACTGGACGTTAACCGATAGCGGTGCAACGCGGTGGAGTAGTCCCGCCAGCCGCAGGCGCTTGATTTGCCAAGCTGGTAAGTTCAACAACTGGCCCATCGTTTCTGCTAAAGCCGCCACTTCTGCTGCTGTCATTGGGTTACCTGTGTCAGCTAAATCGAGTAGTTGACCAAGGCGCAGAAAGGCTTGTAATTCATTAGAAATCAGGTTGTTATCTAGTGCATCGTGGTGGCTACATATATCCAGACCGTTGACATTTTGTTGGCTGTCCAGAAGATAATCCACGACGCGCGAGACAATAGAACTCAGGTCATCAGGTTCTGCTTCTGGGGTAGCCCCGGCGATCGCCTCGACTTGGGATTTCAGTTTTTCTGCTAGTTCTGGGTTGTAGTTACTGATATGAGCGATCGCTATCTCAACTGTTTCTTGCACCAACCCTGGCTCAAATGTCCAAAAGCCATAAAACTTACGTTCTAAGTCTGCTGTCGGTCTGCCATTTTTCCCATAATCAGCGGCTGATAACTCTTGGCACAGCACCATTGCTGTATAGCCGGGAGAAAAAATCATCAAGTGCCACTCTTGCGCTACGGGATCTTTTTGGTCTAAAGCCACTAAGTCTACATTCGCAAGCTGGCTGGTGGGATGTTCGGCAAAACCCCCATCCGGCGCTGCCATGATGACGACGTGGTGAGATTTTTGCGCTAGGGAATGATAGCGTTCTGCTTCTTGGAGATACCATTTCCCTCGTTGGAAGGCTGTCACTACTAGTGGCTGGCTGTGAGATACTAGGATGCAGTCTTCTAAGGCATGGCACAGGGCAATTAAGGTGTTTTTGTAGTAGACACCAAAATTTAGGGGCCTTGTGCCATTTAGGTGGGCTGTTGCTAGTTTTTGTAAAATTGATCCTTCTAACATTGTTTTTTTTTAACATAGACGCGAACACGTGCGTCAAGCGTTGCGTTTAGCGGCTTGCCGCAGGCTACCGCCACAATGCCAACACGTGCGTCAAGCGTTGCGTTTAGGACGCAAAGAAAAGAAAGAAGAGCGTTTATTGGGCTTTTTTTCGTGCTTTTATCACGAGTGCTGCCACCACTTCAGCGCGCTTCCTCGTCTACAAACTGTGAGAGAATGTAAGACTTGAGTCTAGGCACTGGCTCTTATGGTGGTAACATTAAGCCCAAGAAAGCAAAACACCTTAAGAAGCGATCGCTTCTTTATTAGTATATTCCTAGAAACGATGATTGTATAATATGTCACCCGTTAAGAGTTATTTACTCGATAACGAATGACAGCTAATTGCTTTCATGCCTTAATTGTGCCTTACGCTACCAAGGCAGGCTGTTTAGCTACAATCGGTGCGGCAAGCGCTTCTTCGAGTTCGGCACACCCTAACCGTTCTTCTAAAATCTTCATAACTTCCCTACCAAAGTCATTGGGGTTTCGTCGCCATGCTTGGAGGCAGACTTCACCAAAGAATGAGCCTAGGGGTTCGGGGTTCCAGAGGAGTTTTCTGGCTGTCCAAGGCATATGGCTCATGGGATTGTAGCCAGGTTTGATAATGCCATTTTTAAAGGCATATTCTTCTAGGTGGGTGTGCGGTTGAAGTCCAATGAAGAAAATAGCTGGTTCTACTTTGTCGGCTCCGAAGATACGTTCGAGTTCCCGGTGATAGGCGATGGTTTGGCGGATGGTTTCGGGGCGTTCGTCGATGACGTTGAAGGAGTAGTTGACTGAAACTAAGTCGTTGAAGCCAGCTGCTTTCAAGTCACGGCAGTTTTCCAAGACGGTTCGCAGGTTGTAGCCCATGCGCATTTTACGCACGAGTTCTTGAGAACCGCTGGTGATGCCGATTTCAAAGTAGTTCATCCCAGTTTTAACCATCAAATCGCATAACTGGGGGGTGAGGTTATCGGCGCGGATGTATGCTGCCCAGTGGATGTCTGTCATCCCGGAATCAACGATTTTTTGCAATAGCTCGATCGCATCGTCTATAAATTTCCGGGCTGGGATGAATTGGGCATCGGTAAACCAAAAGTTACGAATGCCGCGATCGTAAAGTTGTCGCATTTCGGCAACAACTTCGTCAGATGGGTTAATGCGTACTTGTTTGCCTTCAACTACGGTATAGACGCAGTAGCAGCAGTTGTGGGGACAACCGCGTTTGGTTTGCACGCCGATATAAAAGTCTGATGATTGTAAGTAATATTGAAATTCAGTCCAGATATTTTCGATGTAATCGTAGTTGCAGGCACTTTTTTCTAGCGGTGTCGGTTGTTCGTGGATCAGGCGATCGCGTGGAAGAGTTTCTCCCACCACATAGCAGCGCTGATCGCGGAATTCTTCACCCCGCAAGAATTTTTCCAGAAGAGTCTCTCCTTCACCCACAGAAACAATTGTTTCCTTGGGCAACATATTACCCACTTGTTCGTAAAATACGCTGACTGCTCCACCACCTACAATTAAGCGCGCGTCTGAATGATATTTCTGAGCGCGTTTGAGTCCTCGCTTAATTAAGCCTCCGTTGCGCCACAATTCTGAGTAATAACTCGTGAGCAGGCGCACTCCTCCCATTGCCCCACGCATTTTCACTAAGGGATTCTTGGCATATTGGAACTCAAAGGCATTTTGCAGTGGGTTCCCGCCTCTACCCCCTACAGGTGCATAAATCTGAATATCCCGCCAGGAGAATACCAGCAATGTCGGCTTGAAAGAGTCAATACAAGCATCCAAGGCAGAAGCAAAATCTAGTGGCGGTACTGTCCCTAAATCGAAAATCCGCTGTTCAATGTTGGGAAACAGCTTATGCACATGATCGGCTAGATACACAACCCCGATGGGAAAGATGGGATTGCAGGGAAGGCGAACATAGAGAATGCGGTTTTCCATCTTGGTTATTTCAAAGAAAATTTGCCTAAAATCTGGCAAGAGGCAAGAGGCGAGAGGTAAGAGACGAGGGGCTTTTCTCCCCCTGCCTCCCCTGCCTCCCCTGCTCTGCGATGCCCCTCTTTTTCGGCTTTATGAAAGCGTTTTTCATATAACTTTACGATAACACTGAACTTCGACTGGTCGAAGCTTGATTTTTGTCTTTTGTTGTCTGAAATACAGAAGAAACCGAGCAATGATTATGTAGTCCGCAATTTGCGATCGCCCACCCCCTATTTCTCTTAGAATAAAAAATTTATTTTTTAGCTTTTTTACTATATACTCTCATTTTAGTCAAGTAATAATTATCGCTAAAATGCAAAAACTAAATCAAAAACTAATAAGTTAAACTTCTACCAATAGTAGTAAACTAATAGGACAAACTTTTCACAGTAATAAAGAAATTATTAATAACCATCAGTTAATCATCAGTTGGTAGTGGGAGTTACAGCAACTGGGGATCGCTCGGTGTTAGCTTAAATTATGTAATAGTCAACGAGTGGCTTCCAGGTCCTCAGCAGTTATGGCACAAATCTTAGATCCGTTACCACCTGACTCTTCCAGTCACCTTGTCTGCTGCTATGTAAATGCCACTAGCAAGATTCAGATAGGTCGGATCGCAAACGTTCCGAATTGGTATTATGAGCGCGTGGTGTTTCCCGGTCAACGTCTTGTGTTTCAAGCGCCACCAACATCTATTCTAGAAATTCATACAGGAATGATGGCAAGCGCTATTATATCAGATAGAATTCCTTGCGATCGCTTGTGTGTTCTAGAAGAAAGCAACTCTGCGTCCGAAAAGAGCGCAGATGGGGCTGCATCAGCACTAGAGCATAAGCATAGCCAAAATCAAATCAATTTTACAGCCGCTGTTTTAACTACCGTTGATTAGAAAAAAAACTGCATTGTTATCTGGGTCACTTTGTTTAAGCGACCCAATTAAAAAAAATAAGAAAAATTCTCTCCTTAGAAAGACTAAGAATGACCGCTCGAAAGCGTTAAGGTAGCTATTAACAGAAATAGCATCTCGTCTTTGGGTTGAGTCGATACAATTGAACTTACCTTCATTTATTTGGCTGTGGAAAATAGCCGCCTGGTCGATGGGCTTGTCAGTGCTGGCATATTTGCTGTTAGCGGTGACAGGAATTTGGATGTTCCAAACGAGAAAGACTCGTAGCCCAACAAACCAAGGCTTGCGATCGCTACATTATGCGATCGGTGGCAGTATGGTACTCTTAGTCTTGCTGCTGCTGGCGATTGGTATAGTGGGAACTTTGGGACACTTTGGTTCTCTAGGTCATTCCCAACATCTAGTTGCTGGGCTAGCCGTAGTTGGGTTAGTCTTAATTTCGGCTGGTAGTGCTACTCAAATTAGTGCTAGACGAACCTGGGCGCGATTGCTCCACGTTGGCACAAATATTATCCTATTTGTGGGTTTGGTGTGGGTGTCGGTGAGTGGTTGGAGCGTAGTGCAAAAATATTTGCCTTAAATGTTGTGGGCAATGCCCACCCTACTTTATACTGAGCGCGATCGCTTCATGTTGGCACAAACATTATCCTATTTATGGGCTTGGTCTGAGTGTCTCTGACTAGTTGGAGTGTAGTGCAAAAATATTTGCCTTAAATGTCGGCTGTGTAATAATGCCTTAAATGTAGGGTGGGCATTGCCCACCCTTTATCCTTTAATTTAAAATTTGGGTCAAGTCCAGCACAAACCCAGGTAAAACATCTTCTCCTGACAAAGTAGTAGGAGATTGCAAAACCTCGACATCCCTTCCTTGGCGGTAAACTTCCACCTGTTGATTTTGCGGGTCAATTAGCCAACCTAGACGCACACCGTTTTCTAGGTACTCCTGCATTTTTTGTTGCACCGTCTTCAAGTTGTCTGTAGCAGAGCGTAGCTCTACAACAAAATCGGGAGCCATTGGCAGAAATCTAGTAGGATCTGGATTTAGGGCTTCTAGTCTTTCATTTGTCACCCAAGACGCATCAGGAGAACGGTTTGCACCATTGGGAAGCTTGAAACCTGTGGAAGAGTCAAAAGCCAATCCTGTTCCATCAGCTTCTGTCCAATTACCTAAACGCTGCGTCAGTCTGCTGTTTTGGTTTCCGCTTTTCCAGCCTGTGGGTGGCATGATAATTAATTCTCCCTCGGCCGTGCGCTCAAGGCGCAAATCTCGATTATTTTGACACAGTTGGAAGAACTGCTCATCTGTTAGCTCAATGGCTGGGTGTAAGTTGAGGATGAGGGCTGTCATTGGTGATGAGTGCGATCGCGCTAATCGTAGCGTAACACTGAAGATCGATCAGAAAAAGGCACAACCACAAAACACGAGTTCAGCACATAATACATAATTGAAATTATTTATTTTAATTAACTCGTGACAGCATCAGCCAATACCTCACCTTCTGTATTTCACCTCTCGCCTTTAATTCGGATTACGCTTTTGAGTCTATATGTAGCTCTAACAATACCATTACCTTTTTTGGCACAGGTAACAGCAGCACCTGTTCCACCAGGATTATTATTTGTCGGAATAGGCTTAGGTGCAATTGCCTTGTATGCTGTACTAAGCGAACGAGTAATATTAGACGATCGCGGAATTCAAGTGACATATCCAGGCTGGGTTCCCTCCTTCTTTCGTAAAGGTTGGTTGTTACCTTGGTCGGAGGTAAAGGAATTAAAACCCCGCACTACAGGTCAGGGTGGACTAGTTTACTATTTCTTGAGTCAGTCAGGAAACGCTTATTTGCTACCAATGCGTGTGGCTGGTTTTGCCAAACTCGTGCGGGAAGTGCAAGTAAAGACAGGAATTGATACAACTGATGTTAAACCATTGGCTCAGCCTTGGATGTATTTAATTTTGTTAGGGTTTACCCTGCTGCTGCTGTTAGTGGATGCTTGGACAATCATGACAGCACTAGCTCAAGCAGTCTAAACTCCTGGCTACTGTACAGACGCAATAACCGTAAGTCTTATACGACTTCTGATTGTGACAACATTGCCAAGTAAACGTCATCTTAGTGCCACATTTACGATTTACTCTTTATATATGAGAGACATACGTCTACTCCTCACACCACAAACTCATGCTCTCCTGCTCTACATGGGAGGGCATTTTTATTGTTTAAATTAATTCTGCAATAATATGAAAATAAGTAGTGGCGCTCAGGACTTCAGATTTCCTAGCTAGTTTGATTTACGGGCGGTATTGACAGATATTTCAGAACATGGAACATGAGTGGCAGTATATTCGTTTTGTAGTCCACTAAAATAGTATTATTTTCTCGTAACTAGATGCCAGAGAATTTCTGGTAGTTGAGTCATTTGCTGCCACAGAGCTTGAGGAGCAATACCAAAGACTAGCTGCAATACCAGTACAATAGCAGCGATCGCGATCGCTGTTTTCACAGTTGTTTTCACCACATTAATTAAAGCGGCGAACACTAGCCAAGACACAATCAACGCAGCAATTAGAACTATCAATTCAACTGACATTAATAAATCGAGATCGGGTATTTTCTTTTTATATTTTAGATTAATCGTTCCCACACTTACTAGTAACATAGCTCAGCCAGGTTACGAGAGATATAGATGCTCTGCATCTTTATAAGTCAGTACTTTCAAGAGGAAACTATGAATTTACCCATGCAGTGGAGTAAACTTCTATCCCGTAGTCGGCTAATGGGAGAGATAACAAACATTCCAGATGCTGGACGTACCGCTTTCGAGAAAGATTTCGACAAAATTATCTTTTCTTCTTCTTTTAGAAGATTGAAAGATAAAACCCAGGTCTTTTCATTAGTTGACAACGATCATATTCATAGCAGATTAAGTCATAGTCTTGAAGC
>QQTW01000416.1_pt1 | contig 26600 bp, 24 predicted proteins | sample 1904831 | NCBI WGS metagenome assembly QQTW01 (sample SAMN09435610, study PRJNA476489) | Subsurface metagenome, whole genome shotgun sequencing project. | reverse complement strand
TACGAGCAAGATATAACTTGGTTCGCTGCTTGGGCTTCTTATTTACGTTATACTACGGATACTTTAGGCATTCTATTTGCTGCGGCAATAAATAGTAATTCTGAAGAAGGAAATAAAGTTTTTGATATTCTCTTAGATTCAGCAAGAGGCGAACACGAAATAGGGGCAATGGGTCGTCATGTTACCCGCGCTTTGTTAATCGCCAATCGTCCTGATGGCTGGAGTTTTATTGAAAACTTGTTATTAGCGGCACAGCGTCAAGAAGGTTTACGGCAAACTATTTTAGAAACTATTGATGAGGCTCATCCTGACGCTTTTCGGCGGATGCTGCGCTTATTAATAGAACACGATTTAACTCGATTTAGCGCTACAGTTCGAGCGGTAGATGTTTGGTTTGGCTTTGGTTGGGAATCGGTTAATAATCGAGTAGTAAAAGAGATATTAGAACAAACTTTATTATGTTTGGAAAATCCCGAAGCACAAATAGCAGCTTTAGAAAGTAATGATGCTCAAATTGTATATCTAGCATTGTGGACAATTGCTTTTAATGATGTAGTCTCATCTATTGAACCAGCTAGTAAATTATTGCGAGATCCAATTGTCGAGCGTCGTTTTGTCGCTGCACATTTGCTATCTCAATTAGGTATAGATGAAGCTCAAATTGCTTTAGTACCAGCCTTAGATGATGAAGATTTACGAGTAGCTGCTACAGCACTTAAAGTATTAAATAGAAGCACTATTCAAGCAACAGATTTATTTGAAAGATTAGAACGAGTTATTCCTAATTTTCCTAGCAAAACTAAAGTTTTAGAGCCGTTAGTTTGGGATTGGAGGACAATTTCGGTAGATAAAGAGAGTGTAACCTCAGCTTTAATTTATAACTTGGGTACGCGATCGCCTAAACGATTAATACCATACTTATCTGTTTGCAGTATGTACGATCGCTCCTCTATTGCTCAAAAACTATCTCAAGTTCAACCTTGGGATGAGGAGATTCGTCAAACTTTGTTTTCACTAATTGGCGATGCTAGTAGTTGGGTGCGATCGCAAGTTTTACGATTTTTAGCCGATTGTACCATTGCACCTACCGAAGCAATGGAACTTGAAAAGCTATTAACTCGCAAGTCTGGAGATTTACGGCGCGGTTTATTGCAATTATTGCTCAATCAATCCGATATAAATGCAAAGTCTTCCGCAGAAAGATTACTCAATGCAACTTTATTGCAACGTCAAGCTGGATTAGAACTTTTGTGTCAACTGGTGGCTAAAAATAGGTTAGTCACAGAATGCCGTACTTTAGCTCAAGAGTATCAAGCACAGCGCCAAAAACAAACCGATACCGAAAAGCAACTGTTAGATACAATTTTGGCAGATAGTCAAGAAGTTTTAACTTTAGACAATGCTTTAGGATTATTAGATCCAAGTCAACGTACAGCGCCAAAACTGGGAGACGTAACGCAACCTCGTCTATTTGTTACACCCGCCGCGCAAGCTTGTTTAGAATCCTTAGATGAGTTAATTCATACTCACTGTCAAAGAGTAATTATTGTTGATTCTTACCAAGGAAAACAAGAAGAATTACTCGGAAATAGCCGTTACAGATTTCCTAACCCCGATTTTGCTAAAACTCTAGAGGAAGATATTAAACGCCTACCAATGCGGGAAGTATGGGAAAATTGGTGGCAAGAAAATATATTTCAATTACAGGATGAGGGAAATTTAGAATTACTCCGAATTATTGCTTCTTTAAATCAAGGTAGCTCCACCAAAGTTGATGCTTCGTGGCGGCAAAATGCTCTACAAGCTTTATTTATTGATATTGAAAAAACACGATATCCAAATATAATTCTAGATATCTGCTATTGGTTAATGAGGTTGTATCCAATACAAGCAAAAGCAGTAGATTTTCTCCTTGATGCTGTTACAGCTAGTTTAAAGTTTATTCCTCAAGAATTATTAGAACTAAACTATAGTTCTAATTGGGATGACTGGCGTTATAGAGATTCGTTGTTAAGTTGGCTAAATATTACTAAATATCACCGCTCTTTCTTTTCATCAGCTTGGAGTAACGCGCAGCAAACACGGTATTGGCAATTATTGCGTTGGCTGGATGAACCTGTACCGCAAGCACGACGCTATCGCCCGAACCTAGAAGATGTTTTAATTGCTTTTAATATTGGTGCAGCCACAGAAGCAGATTTAATCGAGCAAGTATTAGGTTCTGGGATTAACCATTTTGGAGATTTGAAACAAATTACCGGGAGAAAATTACCACCCAAGTTAGCCCCCTATCCAATTTTATTAGAGATAGGCGATCGCATTCGTAACCGTATCATCGAAATAGAACTCAAACGCGGCGAATTACCAACCGTTGCATCAGAACCCGCCCTTGCATTGCGAAGTCTACCGGGTATAAACAATGTTGTTAGCTTGCTGCAAGTAGCAAGTAAAAGTAAGTTAGTGCGCGGATGGAGTTACGACACCAATGGAAAAGCTAGAGTTTTTAGCCATTTAATTCGCGTATCTTTCCCTAAAGATGGGGAAACACCACAAGATTTTGCAACGCAAGTAAAAGCCGCGAAAATCGAACAGCAACAACTGATAGAATTAGCTATCTATGCGCCACAATGGGCAAATTATGTCGAATCAGCGTTAAAATGGCGCTCTTTTGCTCAAGCTGTATGGTGGATTCACGCCCACACTAAAGATAGCAACTGGCAAGTTGAGCAAGAAATTAGAGAAACTTGGAATGCTCAAATTAGCGAACAAACTCCCCTAACAGGACAAGATTTATTAAACGGTGCGGTAGATATAGACTGGTTTACAGGAGTTTATCAGGCATTGAAAGCCGAACGTTGGGAAGCCTTAGACAACACCGCACAATACGCTTCTGGAGGAAGCGGACACAAACGGGCGCAACTATTCGCATCGGCAATGTTGGGGAAAGTTGAAAAATCCGAATTAGTAAGTCGCGTCACGCAAAAACGCAATCAAGATGCGCTGCGATCGCTCGGACTATTACCACTCGCAAAAGGTAAAAAGCGCGGTAAAGATTTATTAGAACGTTACCAAATTATTCAAGAATTTCTCCGCACTAGCCGCCAATTTGGTTCGCAAAGACAAGCAAGCGAAAAACTAGCTGTCAGCATTGCTTTAGAAAACTTAGCCCGTAATGCAGGTTATACCGACCCCATGCGCCTCCAGTGGGCGATGGAAGCGCAAGCAGTAGCCGATCTGGTCAAACAACCCCAAACGGTGACAATTGACGATTTGGTAGTGGCTTTAGCAATTGAGAAAGGAGAACCAAAAATAACGGTAGCAAATAACTCTAAACCATTAAAAGCGATTCCAGCTAAATATAAAAAAGAGCAAAGCATCGTTCAGTTGCAAGAACGCAAACAAGATATTACTCGCCAAGCATCCAGAATGCGGCTATCGCTAGAACAAGCCATGTGTCGCGGCGATAGTTTTACAGGCGACGAGTTGCAGCAACTTTGCACTCATCCGGTATTAGCGCCAATGCTAGAGAAATTAGTATTTATTGGCGAAAATGCCATTGGCTATCCTGTCGAACAAGGGCGATTTTTAAAGTCTTACGATCGCGGCATTACACCAACAGGTAATATTAATCTACGCATTGCTCACCCTTACGACTTATTAGGGACTAATTTATGGCATTTGTGGCAGCAAGAATGTTTCCAAACCCAGCGCCAGCAGCCATTTAAGCAAGTATTTCGGGAACTGTATATACTTACTACCACCGAAAGAAGCGATCGCATTATTTCCCATCGTTACGCCGGACACCAAGTTAATTCTAGGCAAGCTTTGACGCTATTGGGTCAAAGAGGTTGGATAAGTCAGCCAGAAGAAGGAGTTAGACGCACTTTTCACGAGGAGGATCTTTCGGTTTGGCTAACTTTTGTTAATGGCTACTTTTCTCCTACCGAAGTTGAAGGTTTAACCCTCGAAGGCGTGGAATTTACTAGGCGTGGAGAATGGAAACCTTTAGAACTTGCTCAAATTCCACCGCTAGTATTTAGCGAAGTCATGCGCGACTTAGATTTAGTTGTCAGCGTGGCGCATCAAGGCGGAGTAGATCCCGAAGCCACCGCTTCTACTGTTGAAATGCGATCGGCTTTACTACGGGAAACTTGCCGTTTGCTACAAATAACTAATGTAAAGTTAGAAAACTCCCACGCTTTAATAGAAGGTCATTTAGGTAGTTATTCCGTGCATTTGGGTAGTGCTGGAGTTCACCGCCAACCTGGGGGATATTTATGTATCGTCCCCGTCCATTCCCAGCATCGCGGACGGATCTTTTTACCCTTTGCGGACAATGACCCCAAAACAGCCGAAGTTATTTCCAAAGTGCTATTACTAGCAAAAGATAAGGAAATTAAAGATCCGACAATTTTGGAGCAGATTTTGGCAAGAGGTTGACTTTTGGTATTGGTGAACGATGAGATGAATTTGTCCTCTAACCCCCAATTCTCGGGGAACAAGATGTTTAAAGTCCCCCAAACTTGGGGAGCCAGTGCGCCCGTGAGGTTTCCTCCGTTGTAGCACGGGTGCATAGATTTAGGGGGTTCCGAAAACACGTTAATTTGTAGTTTTGATAAATGCGATCGCCTGTCGCCAAATAGTTATACTTTGTTCGCTAGTATCAACCAAACACATACAAGTTTGATCTTGCCACAGCAACTTACCGCTAAGTAAATCGCCACTGAGTAACTTTACTTCTACGGCTTTACCGTCTTTGATCAACGTCTGTACTTGTTTTATGCTGGGTAAAGCTATATCAAAATCACTTTTCATTAAGTTAATTCCTAGCAAATACTGTAATTAGTTCGGTACAAATAGAGAAATATCTTTAAACTATAGTATTTGCCTGCTACTTTCGGGAGGATTAAAAAACGTGGCTACCGAGTTTGTTAAATATCAGGGATTAGGAAACGATTTTATTTTAATTGACAATCGCTCGTCATCAGAACTTATAGTTTCCCCAGAACAAGCAATTAAATTATGCGATCGCCATTTTGGCATTGGCGCTGATGGGGTAATTTTCGCGCTTCCAGGTCTTGAAGATACAGATTACACGATGAGAATCATCAATTCTGATGGTTCAGAACCCGAAATGTGCGGTAATGGTATTCGTTGTTTAGCCGGATTTATTGCCGATTTAGAAGAAAAAAGCGGAAAGTTGGGGGGGAGGAAACCGTCCCCCCAAGCTTTTCAAGAGAGCGATAAAGAAGTCCAATATCGCATTCATACTTTAGCAGGCGTGATTTCTCCTCAGATATTGGCAGATGGTCAAGTAAAAGTTGATATGGGTTTACCCAAACTCCTAGCAAAAGAGATTCCCACTACCTTAAGTTCTCCCGAACAAAAAGTAATAAATGAATCCCTAGAAGTAGCGGGGAAAAATTGGTTAGTTACTTGTGTAAGTATGGGAAACCCTCATTGCATTACCTTTGTGGAAGATGTCGCCGCTATAGATTTAGAAAAACTTGGTACTCAATTCGAGCATCATTCCGCTTTCCCGCAAAAAACCAATACCGAGTTTATTCAAGTTATCCGGCGCGACTACTTAAAAATGCGCGTTTGGGAAAGAGGCGCAGGTATAACCCTAGCTTGCGGAACTGGTGCTTGTGCGGCGCTAGTAGCTGGCGTACTAACGGGTAAATGCGATCGCACGGCTACAGTAGAACTCCCTGGCGGTTGTCTTTTGATTGAATGGTCGGAACCCGATGGAAGGCTTTACATGACAGGAGCGCAAGAGCGAGTATTTGCAGGGATAATTAGTTAAGTTCGTAATTGACTAACTAAATGCTCTAATTCTGGCAAAATCAACTCATTCATCGCTAGTTTGACGGCATTGCTAGAGCCGGGAACGGAAAATACTAATATATTTTGGTATACACCTGCGATCGCTCTTGAGGCGATCGCTCTTGAGCCAATTTCTTTATAACTAAGATATCGAAACAACTCGCCAAAGCCGGGTAAAGTCTTCTCTAGCAAACTAGAAATGGCATCGTAGGTTGTATCTTGTGGCGCTATTCCCGTACCGCCATTAAAAATCACCGCATCAATGTTATTTAATGCTTGCAGTTGGCTTTTAATCTGCGTTGGTTCGTCTTTAATAATGGTGTAGTATCCCACCGCGCGATCGGCATTTAAAAGCAATTGTTGGATTAGTTGACCGCTTTTATCAGTAAGGTGCGATCGCGTGTCGCTAACTGTAATTACTGCACAATTAACTGTTATTTTGCCTGCATCGGGGTGGGGTTGCATATTACGCTTTGTTGAAGTCTAAATCGTTTTTCTCAGCATAGCGTTCCATAAAGCGCAAAAACCGATCCCATTCTGCCGTTGAATTCATGATGTAAAATACTTCCAAAGCTTCCGGCTTGCCATTGATAAACTTACCTTTAACTTCGCGGGTGATTATTTCCCCTTCTTCATCAATCATATACATCCCCGTAATGTCATCGGCGTTGCCGCCATTTAACACCGAGGGATTTTGAAAATAAAACGTTGCTGTACTTTGCTTGCCATCCCGCGAACGAGTTAAACGCACATCTGGGGTTACATCTTCATCAACACCCTTAGAAAATTGAATTTTCGCCATAGTTGCCTTGCATCTAATAAGTTTTTTTATATCTTCTCATTATTAGAACAAACCCAGCTACGCGCGATCGCCAAATTATAATTTTACCGATTTGGGGTAATACAACGATGTCAAAACAGGGCTAATTTGTACGCCCAAACAGGTTGCCAAGAAAATTTGCAAATATTAGCAAGCCAGAATGCTTGTGATGGGATTTAGGCATCATACCTAAATGCTGTTACCGACTGTTCGCCTAGTAGTAGCTTCATGAAAGTAGGTAGCGGTCAGTATTACGCCAATTAAAATGCTGGAACGCCAAGATATTTATTTCATAAATGAGTTAGCACAATAGGGAAAAGAAATTGTTGCAATTTTTTCTAGTTCGGAACTGGTTGCTACAAGTGTTGTGCCGATTAAGAAGGAACAAGCGATGCTTCAAAAACTAATATTGGCCGTAATTATGACCTTCGCCCTCAACCTATTACTTGGAATACACCCACCTGTAAATACTGAGAATGCTTCCAGCAATCGAGTTGATTTCGCCCAAATACTAAAAGTCCGAACGATCGACCTTACGTCTTTATTAAATAAAAAGTAAAAAATATTTAAACAAATAGCGCACCCCATAAAGTCCAATTTTCTTGATTGAACGGCGATCGCTACTTTTCCATCAGTCCTAACTGTACACTTGCTACCTTAAAGATGGGCAAAGCCTTTAATCTGCACTCATCATCCAGGTTTTGGCGCTTGCTTGGCGTATTCTTCTATCAGTCCTGCATAATCTTCATAAGCAGGTAGTGTCTCGAAGCTATGAATTGCAGGAGTTTTCGCCCAGGGTAGCTTTTCCCGCGTCCAAGTTTCGATAAAAGGGGTAAGCCATGATGCTTCGTCCAGCATTGTCGGGCGAAGATTGACAAATTCCTCAATTCCTTCTGGTCAGGTAAATATCCAACTGTTGCAGTACGGGCAGAAGTAATGTCGCGCCGCACCGTGCAAGCCGCCGATAGTTGGCTGACCTTGCAGTATCGAGAATCCAACGCTTGGGATCGCAATGCTCAAAGAGAAAGCGCTGGCGGTCATTTGCTGACAACCCGTGCAGTGGCAAGCCATCGTCAGCAGAGGCGGAACACTTACTTTAAGTCGTACCTGTCCGCAACGGCATCCACCTTCCCAAGGCAATTTCCAGTCATTCATAATCCCCGCCAAAGTTCTTTATTTATCATACTGCGCGGTTGTTTATAAGAATTAAGCGCATCCAATGACTTCTAATTTATGCAAGGTTTAAACTCCTTAACTAGCAACGATTGCCACCGCATCGCCACGTCGAATTGTACCGCCCTGCAACACACTGGCGTAAATACCGATATGACCGCCATTGTGCTTGACTGCGGTGTGGAGAATTTCATTATCTTTGGGTAGTTCGCCCTGTGGCATAGTAGTCATGACGCAGCGCGGGCAGGGTTCAGTAATTACAACTCGTACCTCGTTGCCGATCGCCAATGTTTTGCCCACCCAGTCATTTTCTACGAATCCCGTAGCATCCTTAGTAGGTTCAATCACTAAATTAGGGCGAAACCGCCGAGTTTCAAACCGCGATGTGGGAGTGAGTGACTGCAATTTATTGAGCGTCGCTGTTGTCAGCAAATGCACGGTAGCGGCATCAAAAAAAGTGCTGGGTCGAATGTCTGCGTCTGTTTCGGCATCGGCATCTAGTAAGCCTTCAATGTCTGGCGTGTACATTTCAATGCTGGGAGTCTCAGGGGCGATAGTTTCTAGCTTCACCTTGCGCCCAAATGTCTGAGAAAGAACTTGATTTACATCCGCCGCATCACCCATAATACTCGCTCCATCTGGCAGGGTAATTTTCACTTGTGAAGGCAGATTGAGCGCTGCGCGGCAATCGAATAAAATGCCCCACTTGCGCGGTAGTTTAGCGCTGATAATTTTGCCTGTTTCCGCATCCACCAGCGCGTAAGCGCGATCGCCTAACAAGCCGTTTGCTGTAACTTCAGTAGCGTTAAGTTCTTCGCCCATCATCGACTTTACCGGATAGCGCCACAGCGAAACAAGTGAGCCAACTGCCGATTCATTTGCCATAACCAAATCTCTAACATAAGCAAATTGTAAAACCGTAACATAAGCAAGCCTGATTAAGTGTTCGCTGCATACTAATTTTGAAGGTGGGAGTGTAAACCCCCATCAGGCACTTAACTAAGGTACTTTTATCAGCGCTATTTTCTCCTAGTAAGAACTAATTAGTAGTTCGGTGTTCGTAGTCTGTTGCTGCGTGCTGGCTAGTTGTTGAACTTTGATTAAATGGTTTTTCCACCGCTTCTCTTACTTTAGATTCAGCAATGTCGGTTATCTTATATCTCATTGAATCAGATAGCCTATCGATAAATCTGCCGAAAACTCTGCCGAAAAAATATCCAATTGATTCCATGACTTTTACCTCATAATTGAAACAATGTTGATTAGAGAGTGGCTCTAATTAATTTAATGCTAGTTTTGCAGACTAGGAAATGTCAGTAGACTTAAGTAGATCATGTTGTCAAAACTGTAAAATACTTCAAGATCGATCGTCGCTATTACTAAAAACTCTAGAAACTAGCGTTGCATAATAGAAAGATAAGTTGAGGTAAATTTAGATGCAATGCTTTGATTACAATTCTACGCATATTCGGAAGAATGGCAAACAAAATTACATTTTCAAGGGTGCGCTTTGGCTATAGTAGTTTGACTTTAATTTGATAGGTTAACGGCTGTAAACCACTCGTCAATTATATATACTCCAAGTTTTAGCTAGTAATTTCTAAAATCGATGATATTTGCAACCGATGTTCATTATCGAGACAATAAAGCCGTTGCGGCAGGAATATTATTTAACAATTGGCAAGATACTCAACCTGTTAGTGAATTGATTGTATTAATTGATAATGAAATTGAATACGAGCCAGGACAATTTTACAAGCGCGAGCTACCCTGTATTTTAGAGTTATTGAAACAACTTAATTGCTTGCCAACCTATATAATTATTGACGGTTATGTCTATTTAGATGATATACAAAAACCTGGGCTGGGTAAGCATTTGTATGATGCAATTCAAGCAAAATCTATAATTATTGGGGTTGCTAAAAGTCGGTTTAAAGACATATCCGATGAAAGTAACCTGTTTAGAGGTGCTAGTCAAAAACCATTGTATATAACGGCGGCTGGAATTGATAAATCTGAAGCAAAAAATCTGGTGGCAAAAATGTATGGCGAACACAGAATACCAGCAATGTTAAAATTAGTCGATCGTCTCAGCAGACAAGCTGAGATCGCTGCTGTCCCTAACGGACTTATATCGAGCGCAGATAGGAAAATCTGACGCGCGATCGCAATAGTTTTATAATCATTCGCAAAAAGGGGTTTCGCACTACTGCTATAGAGAAACATGCTCTTGACAAAATTGAATTTGTAAGTTTTAAAATTTACGATAATGCTAGGTGAAGGGAATCTAAAACTATCATTAAGTTGACTTTTAGCAAAGTAATTGAATTTTCGCATGATGGCGCTGAAAATCAAAAAATATTTTTTGACTTGTAAAGGAACGCTGCTTGCTGGCAAACAAAATTTATTTGTTCAGAGACGCTTATAAGTTTCAGTTACATTAAACAGGACAAAGCGATCGCCCGATCGATCTATGAAACTCAATTTTGCCCGTTACCCCATCAAAAGGAAATTGCTGGCTTCGCAAAAACTTAGGTAAGTCTTCACGGGGACTACCTGCACTCAGTTTTATTGCCTGACGCACTGCATAAACAGCATCAAAGGCAGTAGCGCTACGCACCAAAATTCCTTCTAAACTACCCCTTAATTGTTTTACTTTAGTTTGAAATGGTACGCTTTCCGGTAAATCGGAGTTCCAAAATGTATGTAATATCGCACCTTTGAAAGCCGCGCCATTTTTTAAGGTAATTTGCTGATGTAGTGTGAAATTACCCACTAGGGGGAGTTTATTAGTAGAATTGGCGTTTTTTGTAGTTAGAAGTCGCTCTATTAAGTCGTTGTACATGCAGACTTAAAAGCAGACAGTCGGCTTCGGCTTTCTTCGCTTTATCGAGAATAGCGACAGGAGCGAAATTATTGCCATTTTTATCTTTATCGTCATTAAGATCGCAATCAGTTTCTCGATCTAAAACGGTTAATCCTTTTTTTTACTAGCTTCAATCGTACTATCAGCAAAAGATTTATCTCCTAGTACTGAATCGCTGCAAATGGCAAGTTTAGTTTTACCCGAAGTAATAAGATAGTCTAGTGACATCTCCCGACGCTGATGCTAAGAGCATACAGCGTGGGCTGCCAAGACAATTAAACTAAGCGATACCCTCACGAGTACCGCTCGTCTTCAGAACCGGACGTGAGAGTTTCCCCTCATCCGGCTCCTCAATGATTTGGCGCTTTTCATGCGTACTTCCAGCCGAACCGTCTTTGGCTGTTTTTCTGTCATGGTAATGTCTATGTAATAGCTGGAGGTTTTTATATTCGTCTTTTCCCTGGTTACTCTGGGAAATTATGTGGTCTACCTATAGTACATCTCCCTCTCAAAAGTACAATCCGCAGTGAGTACATTTTCCTTTTTGGGTCTTCAAGAGCGTTGCCACTCTATTAGATACTTCTGGATGTTTACCCATTCTTGAACTCCAGTAAATTGAGTCGCCGTCATATGGACTTGCGTTGCCTTTAACTTTCAGGTAGTGCCAAACATGTAAGGATAAGTGAAAGAGTATGTAAAGGGGATTGTACTCGTTTAGGAGAAGCTAAACTGTCCAAAATGCGGCTCAGAAAGAATAGTAAAAAATGGCTTTATCCACAACGGCAACCAGAACCATAAATGCCGAGACTGCAAAGCGCCAATTTGTGCTAAACCCCCGCAATCGTCCAGTTACAGAAGAGAGGAAAAAGCTGATTGATAGTCTACCCGTAGAACGCTTGTCGATTGCCGCTATCAGTAGAGTTAGCGGTATCTCCGAGACGTGGATTCAAACCTACGAGTTGCGGAAAATACAGTACCGTACGTCAAGAAGTTACAATTAGCGCAAAAAAAAAGGACGCTTGACAATTTCCTTGTGATGAGATGTAGTCAAATGCGTGTAAGAAAAGCTTGAAGCAATGGATGAGCGTTAGCAATGGACGAACGATACTAAAGAAATTGTAGGCTTGTATGTCGGTAGTCGTTCACGCAAAGCAGCAAAACGTCTATGGCTTTCTTTACCTGGGGTTTATAAACAATGTGCTGTTGCTTATACTGACTTAGGGCAAGCATTGCATTCAGACTTTGCCCAGTACAAGGCATAAAGCCGTTGGCAAGGAAACAGGCTTTGGCTAACTACCCAATCGCGCTTCAACTGTACTATGCGTCAACGTATTGCTCGATTGGTGAGAAAGACACTTTAGTTTTCCAAGAAAGAGCGAGAATCATATTGGTGCTATTTGGCTTTTTATCCACCACTACAATAAATCCTTACATATTTAGGACTACCAGGAAAAGTATGATACCATGTCCGGCATATAGCCTATGATTAAACTCCAATTTTACTCCACCAATGGAAACCAGTTAATCCTTGAATTAAATCTTGCTGCTGAAGCAAAGATTGGCATCGGTGAAATAAAACGTCTTCCAACTCATCTAAGGTTTCAAAGGAGCGATTGGCAATTGGTTCATCAACTAAAGTCCATAATCTTTCGGCGGGTTGTAATTCAGGTGAATAAGGGGGTAAGAATGTTAAATGTAGCCCTTGAGGAATTTTGACTTCTCCACTAATGTGCCACCCAGCTCTGTCTACTGCTAGAAGAATATGTTTGTTAGTACCTAGTTCAAACTCACGCGCGCTCGTCTGCTAAAACCTGATTAAACAGTTGTGTATTGACGTAGGGAAGAATCCACCAATAAGTTTCTCCGGTTTTGGGATGTCAGATGCGCATATAACCATAACCATTGATATTTCGCTCTTCACATTAGCGATCGGTGTTTCTCCCTCCGGTACATAAACTCGTCTCAAAATTGGCTTCAGTCCCAAACGATGCTCGCGTGCCGCACCACAGTTGAATTTCCGCTTCTGGATAAGTGGTTTGGAGTTCGCTTACTTCCGTTGCTAGTTTTTTTTCCAGGCGATTTGCTCTGTCTGGTTGCTATGAGTATGAGCAGGTCTTGGGACTCTTAACCTAAAAGTCATTTGACGCAAGATTTCCCATCCTCGCACTTCGGCTAATTTGTCGCCCCGTCAAGGCTGTTAGCCAGTCTGCAACTTTACGTCCATTCCATAGTCCTCCATCGGGGGCTTTTCCTTGTAGAACTTGCCATAACTGTGCTTGCTGAACGTCATCAATTAGTGGCGAGGCTCCCTTATTTTGGTGGCGAAAGTCTCCTAATCCCTCCACGCCCAACTCGTTATATCTTTTGACTAGGGCATAGATCCATGTCCTGCTGTAACCTGTTATCTCTGTGACTTCCTCACTTTTCTTTCCTTGAGCTAGTAACCAGATAATTTGATATTGGCGACTTTCTACCCCACCTGTTGCTTGTTTATAAAGTTGTTCTAGTTCGGCCACACTTGAATGCTCTACCACCGTAATTCGTTTCGGCATAAGTCATATTTTCACTCTCCACTTTTATCATAATCGGTTACACGGACATGATATGACTAGACTAAAAGCGAAAAAGAACGATTTCTGCTGGATTTCAGCAACACTTGACCAAACCACTGGAGCCAGAACAGCTTATTAATGCGATCGTCAGCCTGCTCCAACCGAAACAGGTCTGAAGCTCTTTTGTCACTTTAGCCTTTAACCTTAATTTTCTTATCCTGGTTTTTTGTTCCATTAATACTTACACCCCAATCTCTAGGACGAGCTAAATTCAAAACAAATGCTATATTCAATCAGCTTAACTGACAAAGAAGGGAAAGTTCTTAAACCAATTTAACCCCTTCTACCGTTGACAAAAGCAGCAGTTAGATCGTGTTGTGGAGATGAAAAAATCTGCGAAGCTGAACCAGATTCAATTAATTGTCCAACTCCATCAATCATCCAGAATAGAGCTACATTATCAGCAATGCGTTTTGCTTGGGCTAGGTTGTGGGTGACAACAAGCACCGTATATTTCCCACGTAAACTGGTAATTAAATCTTCTACTACTTCACTGGAAATTGGATCGAGGGCGCTGCAAGGTTCATCCATGAGCAGAACCTCTGGGTGCAGAGCTAGCGCTCTAGCTAAACATAGACGTTGTTGTTGACCGCCAGAAAGAGAAAGGGCAGGAGCCTTTAATCGGAATTTCACTTCATCCCATAGCCCCACATCTCGCAAGACCTCCTCAACAATGAGGTCAATCTCGTCTCGGCTATGAACTCCATGTTCTTGCAAGGGAAATTTAATATTTCGCATAATCGAGAAGGGAAAAGGGTTTGGTTTTTGAAACAGCATTCCTACTTGACGGCGTAGTGAAATTACATCAAGGTTTTGTATATCATGACTTCCTAATAAAACCCGCCCGGATACCTTACATTTTGGTGTAAGCTCTACAAGTCGATTCAGACAATTCAAAAAGCTAGTTTTACCGCAGCCAGAAGGACCGATCAATGCTGTGATGCTACCAGATGCGATCTCCAAGGACACATCTTTAAATGCAGGCTTATTTGCATAATCTAGACTGAGGGATTCTGTTTGGATTGAGGGGGGACTACCCAAGTTAAGTGTTCCTAAATCCTGTTTATTTATCGGCTCAGTCATACCACAAAAATCCTAGATTGTCGGAAACGCTCTGCTAGCCAAGATATCAATCCATTAATTAAAATCAGCAAGCTGATTAATACCAGAGCAGAAGCATAAGCATTCGGTTCGCCTCCAGAAACATTCATTGCTAGATCGTAAATATGGACAGACAAAGAGCGTCCCGAATCCAATAAAGACTCTGGCATCCGGTCTACATAACCGCTAGTAAAAATCAGTGCTGCTGTTTCCGAAATCGCCCGTCCTAAACCTAACAATAATCCTACCACTACTCCGGGCATGGCTGTTGGCAGTAGTATCTCCCATAAGGTTGCGGTGCGGGAAATACCTAGCGCTGAGGCAGAGCGTCGATAGTCATTAGGTATAGAGCGAAATCCTTCTTGCGTTGACCGAATCAAGATTGGTAGTACCATACACGCTAATGTTAATCCGCCAGAAAGGATCGAAAAACCCATCCCCAAGGTTTTACAAAAGAACGTGTTACCAAATAGACCGAAGACAATTGAAGGTACGCCTGCTAAAGCATCCAAACTTAAGCGTACAAGGCGCGCAAATAAATTTGAATTTTCGGCGAACTCAGCTAGCAATACAGCAGTTCCCACTCCTAAAGGTATTGAAACTGCCATACAAACTCCCACAATTAAACCTGTAGAAACTATAATCGGCGCAATACCGCCCTCCCTACCCGCATTGCTTGGTGGCTCCGTCAGGAACTGCCAAGATATTTGACCAATGCCATGCCAGAATACATCACTCAGTATCCACAGCAGCACTCCTGTAACTAGGACAGCAACAACCCAAATTATTACAGTCCAGAGTAATTCTTCTAACTTTTGCTCCTTTAAGCTCAGAAGTACGTTTGCGCGAGTTCCCTTGGGCAGCAAGTCAGGCTGTAACTGATTGTTGTCAATTCTCACTGGTAGTTTTTTAGTCATAGATTTCTTCTCTGTTGAGGAGTTCAGTAGCTATGACTAAAGCAAAAACCATCGCCATCAAAACCAAACCGCTAACAAACAAGGCAGCACGGTGATTGCCTACTGCATAAGCCATCTCTAAAGCAATATTGGCAGTCAAAGTCCGCACTGGAGAGAATACGTTGTTTGGCATCTGTACTACGTTACCGCAAACCATCAGCACTGCAATCGTTTCGCCAATCGCTCGTCCCGTGCCTAGAATTACACCTGTTAGTAAACCTGACAAAGCTGCTGGCAAAATAACCGCACGTATTGTCGCCCAGCGCCCTAGTCCTAACGCCGCACAACTACGTTTATACTCTGGTGACACGTTTGCTAAACTAGCATCTGCTACTAAGGTAATTGTGGGCAAAATCATTAACGTCAAAATTAAAGTCCCGGTTAACAAACTTGTTCCTGGGGGATGAATGCGTCCAACGATTGGTACTAGGACAACAAGACCCCAGAAGCCATAAACCACTGATGGAATACCTGCCAATAGTTCAATTAAACGCCGATAACAAGTAGAAAGCAGTGGTGGAGCGTAATAACGGGAAAAAACCGCGCTAAAAATGCCTAGAGGTGTTGCCATTAGAACTGCTCCCACCGTTACCAGTAGTGTCCCCCAGACCATTGGTGTGAGGTTAAATTCTTCGTTAGTTGGCTGCCATGAAGAGTCATTGAAGAACCGAGCTACTCCAATATTTTGTAAAATAGGTAAGGTTTCCCATAAGAGGAATAGCACAATTAGCAGAACGATTGCCGCCGCAACCAACGCTATTGTTCGCAAAATCAAAACTAGGATAACTTCATTGTTGGGGTGGGACAAAATATTGCTCCTGAACAATGTCTTGCACCTTTTGAGAGCGAGCAAAATCAATAAAGTTTTTAGTCAACCCCGTCGGCGGTTTATTGATTACGAGATTAAGAGGACGATTAATCGGAAAAGTGCCATTGCTGACGTTAGCGATAGAAGCAGCAATTCCTTCAACTGGCAGTAGTTTGATGGGAGTTTTGTGAGTAGCCGCGTATTCGCCAGAACCGATAGAGACGTAACCAATAGCATTGGGATTTCCAGCTACTGTCTTGATGCCTTGCTCGTTATCACCAATCACCACATCAGCTTTAATATCCTTTGTCTTGAGTTTAAAGTGTTCAGCAAACAGTTCCAGGGTAGAGCGTCCCTCGGCTTTATTAACTACAGTAATTGGGGCATCAGTGCCGCCCACAAGTTTCCAGTTATCGATCTTGCCAGTATAGATATTAACAATTTGCTTGTCACTGAGATTTTGGACTCGGTTGTCGCGGTTAAGAATTACTGAGATCCCATCCTTGGCAATAGTAAATGCTTGTAAATCCTTTTCGTTGTCTTTGAGCGATCGCGACACCATACCTATGTCCGCCGTCCCCTGGCGTGCATCGGCAATTCCTCGTGAAGATCCCCCGGTTTGTACATCAATTCGAGCTTCTGGATGTTCCATTTCATAACGCTTCGCGATCTCCGCCACAAGTGGCGCTACAGTGCTAGAACCAGTTATAACTAGCTTACCCCGTAGTTCATTTGCTACCTCTGAAGGCTTTGAACACGATTGCAGCATTAAACAGGTGCTTGACCCTAAAGACAGAAGTGCTATAATTCCTAAGTTTTTCATTAGTTACAAATAATACTCTTAAACTTGCAATTTCTTAGTAATTGAGTCAAATGAAAGAAAACAACATCCTAAGTCAATCGTTCTATATCCATTAACGCTAATAACTCTAGACCCAAGCTGATAAAGCACTGCTTTACCATCTCGCGTTGCTACAATCAGTCCCTCGGAGCGCAAAACTTTGAGATGGTGAGATAGTAAACTTTGCTCCAATTTCAACACGGCATTCATCTCATAAACGTGCTTAGGCCCGCTTTCTAGCATCTCTAAAATTGCTAGACGTGTTGAGTCTGCTAAAGTTTTCAACTGGCGAACACAAGAGGACTGTGGTGAAACTTTTTTAGCATTCATGCACTACTCACAAAAAATTTTATAGTCTGCTTCTAATCAACCGGAATCATAATTGATATCAAATTATATTCATATCAATCATGGTTCATTAACCAATTCTTAACTTTTCTTTAGATAATTGCTCCGTCGAGCGTAAGCTGATTGGTGAAAAGGGCTTTTATACTAAGTTGCACTCAGAAATAGTAGAGTATTAAAAGAGAAAAAATCGACATACTAAAATTTTTCACACTGTATATGGGTCAAGTAACGCAAGCCTAGGCTCATTTAGATTTAGAGACAATCAAGCAAAAAGTAAAGTTAGCGTCATCTTATTGGGATAGACAAAAATGGCTAGTAGTATACAATGCACTGGCAGATCCTAGGACATTAGCCTAAATTGCACGTCATTGTGGAGTGTCCTAAGGATTTGTCAGAAAAGTAATTCAGCAATATAATCGCACTGGAGAAAACGGATTATCCACCCCAGGCAAAGGGGTAGACGTAATTGGTATTTAAGTTGGGACGAGGAAAAACAACTAATAGATGAGTTCAAACAACAAGCGCGTCGTGGCCAAATAGCCACCGCAATTCAAATTAAACTTGCTTATGAACAAGAATGTGGTTTTCCGGTACATAAGACGACAATTTATCGCTTGTTAGAACGGCATCAATGGCGCAAAATTGTTCCAAGGTCTTCTCATCCTAAAAAAGACCCTAGTGCCATTGATGAATTTTAAAAAACTTCTCGCCAGTTGTCACGCAAATAAATCAAACTAGAAATCCATCTGATACCAGACCAATAGTATTAATGGCGGGAGACGAAGGTAGGTTTGGGCGTATAGGAGAAGTCAGAGCTTGTTGGTGTCCAAAAGGTATGCGTCTGAGTGCAACTTAGTATAAAACTCCAGTCTTGCGCCACTGAATGCAAGTACCAGAACACCGTTGAATAAGGGGGTAGGTCTTTGGGTAAGTCACCCCAATTACAGCCGTTCTTAAGCTGGTAGAAGATGCCACCCTTGAATCTGACGTTTGCTCCACAGCGGTGGTCTAGTCTGCTTCTTTTGCGGCAACAGTGGCTCAATGATTACCCATTCCTGGTCACTCAAGCTGCTGAAGTATCCCATTTTTGCTCTAGTTTAATTCACCATCCTCAAAAATATCAAATGGGTTCTACACCGATCTGTGTTTAGCTGCGTTATTTGACGAATTGCAAGCAGTTTAGCCGCTTTGCTTTTGAGGACTAGCTTTTGAAGCATCCGTACTAGGTTGTAGTTACCTACTTTCTGAGCTTTATAGATTCGTTTTTGTAATCTGAAAAGACTCTTTTGGAATTTCTTCCAGGGGAGTCTTTTCCATCTATCATTTGATATTGCTATCGATGTCATAGCTTGATTTACTCCATTTCCTCTATTCTTGAAACTGACGGATAATTGTTAATCCGTCTCCTATCCGACTTGTAACGCTAAAGATTTAACCATGTTCTCCCACACCAAATTGTGAATTATCAAGTCGTTTTTCTTCGTTCCCACATTTGATTTGTTTGTCGCTTTAGGTCACTTCAATTCACCCATCACCATCTCGTAGGCTGTTCCTCGTGGGCTGCACGCGGGAACGAGAATTATTGCGGTGATTTAGTCAGAGGGTACAGATTCCCTTACTGCTAGGAACTAGGATGCTTTTTCTGAAGTTTCGCCCTTGGCTAACCGTAGCGACTCCTGAGAGCTTCGACTGGTTACTCGGTTATTGCCCCGATCTGTTTTACTTGTAAGTCTTGCCCTTACAACCCGCTTTCACTTTGGTAGTTAGCCTGTGTGAAGTTCGTTTTCGAGTCACACCAGCCTTTGGTGGGTCAGACTTGGCAATAAACGCCTCACTGACATCAAATGAGAGTTATCTTAGGTTTCCTAAGACCTAACCTTAATAGGTTCGCAACCATTTGGGGTTAGAACGAATCGCACGCGCCCTGTTACCCGCTTCAGCTTATAGAAACCGAGCCTAGTCACTGGGGTCAGATAAGGAGTCACGTCTGAGTTTGACGGGTAGGGTTTTCACCTACATCAACCCTTGAAGTTCAGTTAACCTTGTAAGCATTAACTGGAGTGCTTATGTACGAATTGGTTATCGTGATTCAGCACTCAACGAATCGCACATACTATCCTAGGGTGGCGATCGCGAGGTTGGAGTCGAAGCGGTAATTTTTATTTCCAAGTAGCTACTCGAAAAGGAAGACAAAAGTTAGAATTATCTGCTCTTTTATCACTCTGGGTAAGGAAAAAGCAAACTAAAGCTTGAAAGAATTTGGACTGTATGGCTTTCAACATTAATCCTTTAACAGATAACTTAATTTGGAGCAATCTACTAAAATCCTCCATCCCTAGCAGCTTCCAGCTTTTACTTTCCCGAAAGTGGCAAAGGAGGGGTATCTTCCTATTTATACTTGGCGCAGATATTTAGCTGTATCTACACTACTCCTGCAACGTCTAAGAACTTGTGATGTATTTAGGCTTACTACCTGTGTCAATTGTCATTTCAAGGCTTGCTTAACTGTTGTGCTTTCTGCCCAAAAGTACCTGATTATTTAAGGGAAGAGTAACTGTAATCGTTGTACCAACGCCAACTTCACTATTAACTTCAATCTTGCCATCGTGCAAATCTACAGACTTTTTCACAATCGCTAACCCCAAGCCTGTACCAGAGATTGTCCCGACATTACTAGCTCGATGGAATGAATCAAACAGCTTATCTTGGTCAGCGAGAGGGATGCCAATGCCTCGATCTTCGATTTGAAAAACAGCATATTCTTGTTGACAAGCAAAACAAAAATCAACGGTGCTACCTTGGGGTGAATACTTGATAGCGTTGGAAAGCAAATTGCTGAAGATGTGCCGCAGGAGTTTTTCATCCATGCAAGCAGCTACGCCTTGGCTGCTAGGGCAAGAAGCTTGGGTACGAAAATCAATTCTGTGATTGATTGAGATGAGTTCCATTTCTTCTACTAGGTCGCGGCAGAACTGGACAATATCTAGTGATGTTGGATTGAATTCTAGTTTTCCAGCATCTGCCTTGCCAATTAACAGTACATCATTTAATAACCGAGTCATTTGCTTAACAGACACTTGAATACGCCCTAGATGGGTAAGTTTTTTTTCCTCACTCCATTTGTGACTGTAACGTTCGATTAATTCACTGGAAGACAAGATTGCAGTCAAAGGTGTACGAAATTCATGAGATGCCATCGTCACAAAACTGGATTTAAGTTCGCCCAGTTGTTTTTCTTTCTCTAAAGCACTGTGAATGTCTGCTTCTGCTTGCTTGCGCTCGGTAATATCCTTGAAAGATACAACCGCACCCATCAACTTGCCTTGTTTTTGTAACGGCGTGCTAGTGTATTCAACTGTAAAACTCGTTCCATCAAGCCGCCAAAACACTTCGTTAGTTACTAAATGAACTTTGCCTTCTTGAAGCGTTGTATAAATTGGACTTTCTTCCCAAAGATAGGGGGTTCCGTCCACTTTAGAGTGGTGAATGATGTCGTGTAGGCGTTTACCAATTAATTCCTCGACTCGATATCCTACCATTTGGACTACAGCCAGATTTATAAAAATAGCTGTTCCATGCAGATCCAACTCATAAATCCCCTCACTTACCGAGTTCAAAATTAATTCATTCTCTACATTGTTTGATTCAATAGCACGACGGTTACGAAGTACGATGCTGGTCATTCCAGCAAAGAGCAACAGAAGCAGATAAATGATTCCTGTATTGATCCACGTTAACATCACTTGTTCTTGGGCGAACGCCACTTCTAGAGCAATTTGCTCCTGAACGCTAAGTTGTAGAATTTCTTTAAAAATAGCATCATAATCTTGGTCGGCTTTAGTTCCTGGTTTGCTGAGGGTTCGGTTTTTCCAACGTTGCTCCGTTAAAATTCTCCAGATTTGGAGCTTTTCAAAAATGGCTTTAGGGCGGGCGCTATCTTCAGCCCTGTTTAAGTTTTGAATCTGACCAAAGCTGGGCCCGTAGCCACTAATTATTTCATTACATAGAAGTATTGATTCATCAATGCTTGCGTAAACGTCCTGAGCGAGGTTAATGCTGCTATTTTTTTGCATTGCTTCTTCAAACCAGAGATGGGCTAAAGCAACATTTGTCTGTAAGCTTTGGTTGGCTGCAATTAATGGTTCATTCTTTTGCAAGATGTTTGATGTGAGAACCATCGAGAAAGAAACCAGGGCGATCGCCGTGAATCCTACTGTAATAATAAATATTTCTAGTTGTCTTAAAAATCTTAATTTTCCATTTTTCATTAGAATCACTTTGGCAAAGCAGATTTTTCATAACGTCTGGCTTGACCTTAGTATTCCCAATTAAAGTTGCGTTGTAACAGGCGTTGTCAGATACCTTCCTCTCTTGCAAGTTTACTGAAAGCTAGGGCAGTCTCGTCATCTTCAGTTACTTCCGGCAAGCCTCAGCCATCAACCCCAGCGCCACAAAAACTTCAGCAATCGTCTCAGAAAATCGCCGCTACCAAACGCAGGTAGTGCTAAATAAGTAATGATGGTAAAATAAGTAGTTACTACAGATTAATCGCGTCCAATGCCTGCTTGTCCCAAGTGTTCTTCAGGTCGAACTGACAAAAATAGTTGAATCCACAATAGCAACCAACGATTTCTTTGCCATGAGTGTGGTCTAAAGTTTATAGAAAATCCACGCAAGAAAATAATCGATAGTGCAACGCGGCAGGTGATTGATAGGTTGTTGTTAGAGAAGATATCACTAGCTAGAATTGCACGTGCTGTGCAGGTTTCTGAGCAGTGGCTGCAAACCTATGTGAAGGAAAAATATGCCTCTGTACCACGTCAAGTCCAGGTGAGTGCAAAAAAAAGGGGAGATTAACAATTCAATGTGATGAGTTATGGTCTTTTGTAGACAATAAGGGCAATAAACAGTGGGTCTGGTTAGCGCATGATGTCGTCACTGGTGAGAAACAGTTAGTGTTTATATTGGAGCAAGAGATGAAGCGGCAGCACAGTGTTTGTGGGACTCTTTACTTGCGGTTTATCGCCAATGTGCCGTCGCTTACACTGATTTCTGGGTAGCTTATGCAGGGGTTCTCCCAAGCACGAGGCATCGTGCTGTGGGCAAACAATCAGGTAAGACCAGCTACATTAAACGATTTAACAACACACGTAAGACTTCGAGTATCTCGGCTGGTACGAAAAACCTTATCTTTTTCAAAATCACTAGAGAATCATATTGGTGCTATTTGGTATTTCGTCCACTACTACATCACTAGAGAATCATATTAGTGCTATTTGGTATTTCGTCCACTACTACAATACATCATTACTTATTTAGCACTACCAACGTGCAAACTTGCGGGGTGTTATTTAACTATGACTTGCCTTGGAACCCGATGCGGGTAAAGCAAAGGATTGGGCGTATTGACCGGATTGGGCAAGTTCACCATACAGTTACTATCCATAACTTTTACTACGATGGCACGGTGGAGGCGAAAGTTTATCGGAAGCTTGCGATCGCATTAATGCTTTTACGTCGGTTGTCGGTAACTTACAACCTATTCTGGCGCAGGTTCCAACTTATATTGAACAAGCCGTAATGAGCGCCGATCCCGAAGAAAATGTACTGTTGCCCGAGTTGAATCGCTATTAGATACGCCGCCGATGGGGTTAGCTATAGAAGATATGGTAGCGATAGATATGGAAGCCGATTTAGCAGAAATCCGTAAGCCTATTGCCTTAACACCTTTTACCGTAGAGCAAATTGAGCAATTGTTTACTACTTCTGCTTTATTAAAGTCTAAAGGTGTGATTTTTGAGGCAGCTTGCGGTCGCACTTGGCAACTTACTTTTCAAGGTAAGAAGTATGCTGTAACTTTTTTCCCAGAAGTATTTGAGACAAAACCCTCACTACGACTTATGAATTTTGGCGATCCTTTGTTTGAGCAATTAATTAATATTTTCAGTACCTAGCGCTTCGATAGCCATTGCAGTTGCTCTTGCAAACGCAAGAAAAGGCAACGCACTATTTTTATCGCCTCTTGGCACTCAGCCTCACTCGTACGCTCCGACCAACCTCGCTGCGTTTGCTCTTTAACAAACCCAAACACCGCCGCGTGAATTAAAGCAGAATTATTAGCAAAATTAGGCTTATGACCTTTATCAACTACTCTTTGGAGCGCCTCAGTAAGTATATAATGACTCCAAATCCCGCCCTCATGCAGGGGAACAACTGGGTTATCGCGCTACTGTAGGCGATGTAGCGACCCAAGCTGGCTTTAGCATTAACTTAGCTAGGCAAGAGCTACTTGCTCTAGCAACTGGTGTTGGAGCGCATATGCAGGTAGCCGACTCAGGGGAAATTGTTTACCTGTTTCCCCAAAACTTACGAGCAATTTTGCTAAACAAGTTTCTGCGTTTGCGGCTGCAACAGTGGTGGAAAATTCTGTGGCAAGTATTGTTTTACTTAATTCGGATATCCTTTGGAGTTTTATTACTTGCTTCACTAGCTTTAATTACTCTCGTCATATTTGTAATCATGCTAGTTCATGAAATTACTAGCGATGATGATAATTTCATGCCTACTTCCTGGATTAGCCCTAATTGGTTCGACGTATTCTCTCCAAACTACAACAGGCGACACCAAGAGCAGAGACAAACAGAAATTCAACTAAACGAGCATCACCAGGAGCGGCAGGAGGAAGAAAGTCAGTTAAACTTTCTTGAGTCGATTTTCTCGTTTCTCTTTGACGATGGCAACCCCAACGCAGACGCGCGAAGAACGCCGCCAGAAAGCAATTGCCGCCGTCATTCACTCCAATGGTGGTGCAGTAGTAGCGGAACAAATTACACCCTATCTAGACGAGATTGGCTTCGGCTACGCTCAAGAGTACGAAGATTATATGCTACCCGTATTAACTAGATTCAATGGACAACCAACCGTCAGTCCTGAAGGAAATATTGTATATATATTTCCCGAATTACAATCAACCGCCGCGTCCGAGCAGCAAGAAGTTCCGACACAACCATTTCTTCAAGAAACTCCGCAAAAGTTCAGCGCGGCAAGTCCGGGTTTGATTATAATGAGTGCGCCCATCGGTACATTAAATTTAGCTGGGGCGATTCATCTTGAAAGCTTGCTAGTGAAAGAGATTATTGCAAATGGCAGCGTTCTACCTTTAGCTCACATCATTTGTTTGCTGCTATTAGGCTACGGCACGGCTTTTGTCGGCATACCTTTGGGGCGCTATTTTTGGCTCAAACGGTACAACAAGAAACTTGGTGATTGCCTACGGCAGTGCTGGAAGCAATCGCAATGCCCAGCGTCAAGAGCGAAGTCTGTTACTTGCTGATGCTGAGGTGCAAGGTAAAGTTAACTATGCGCGGCAGTTTGCGGCTGGAAATGTCATTGGTGAAGGTAATTTAGTTTATACGACAGAAACCGATTTGACGGAGCAGGAAAGTAAAGTCATCGAGAGTTTGACTGCTGTTTAGGGCGATTTCATGAGAAGTTGACATCTACCGCGCTTCGTAGATAGGTGGAAGCGTCACAGGTATTTCTAATTTAATTTAACATAGATTATTGCTACAAATTAATAAATAGATACACAAATAAAAATTAAACCTACTACCATCTATTCATTTGTGCTTTTCTCCACATAATCTTATTTGAACGGAGAAGATAATAAATGTTGATTAGAGTCGATACCTCAAGCAATTGAAACATCGATTCTAACTAAATAAGTTAGAGTTCAGACCAAGGTTGCCACCTTCTACCTTTAGTTGTCGTCGGCGTTTAGTAATGCGATCGCATTACTAAGCGCTTTTTCACTACATCTACTTATGAATGAAACTGCCCTCAACCGCTTTTGGGAGCTACTGGGATGGGTTCTTGCTCTTAACTCGCAAGCGTTTGAGCAAATTAATACTTTGCCTCATGCTTCAACAGTAGCATTAGTCGTTGTTCTGGCGGCGAGTTTATCCCAAGTCATCGCTCAGAGCATTATTCTATTCGTCAACCGCGTTACGCCAGTGCGCTTTGTTCTCACTCTACTGATTGGCACAGTATTGTTTGCGTTCGGTTACATATTTTTGGTACCTGGCTGATTAGCTTCGCTCCATTTACAGTTGAAGCGCCTTTTGAAATTGTGGCACGCACTTTAGGATTTAGCTACGCACCGTTGATTTTCAGCGTTTTTGGGGCAATGCCTTACCTAGGAGAACCTATTCTAGCGATTTTGTCGCTTTGGCAATTGTTAGCAATGGTTGTAGGCTTTGCTGCTGTCAGCAATACAGGTGTATGGCAGGCATTTGGGACTGTAGCGTTGGGATGGGTAACGCTTTGGGCAACGCAGCGAACTATTGGAAAGCCTTTTGCCCAATTCGGTCGTTGGGTTGTTTCCCAAGTAGCAGGTGTAGAGCTAGTTACTAAACGTCAACAAGTTTCGGCAATGATGTCTAAAAGACTGCAATCTTTTTCTGCACCTGGTTTAACAGAAGCTAAAGGCTCGGACACGGGAGGTGCAGGCATTTCCTCCCAGAGGAAAGAGGTTGAGCAAGCGCTCGCACCGTTACAGAAGCAAACGTCTATTCGCACTTTAATCGACAGTAATGCAGCACGCGGTCGCCAGACTCATACACCAGCCAAACATCTCCTGTTTAAGTTAAGTACAGTTGCTAGAGAATTACGCGGTCTACTAATTTTATCTAGCGTAACTTTTACCGCGCTCGTCCTCCTCTCACCAATTCGCTACTGGTGGTTCGCCTGGTATGGAAATCTAGATGGGATTTTTAAACTGATCTTCAATTTAGTATGGATCGGTATTATCGCCCTGATGACTGCTGCACTCCTAGCTCCGCTAGAAGCCTTGGGCTGGTGGGCTGGTTGGTATGGCGACTCCTTAAACACTACGCCTAATTCAAGAGCAAAGTCGCAACCTAACTCACAACAAAAAACCGTCACGCGCTATGTAATTTATCTCGATGGCATTGGTCAGTCTACTTTTGACTATCTACCAGATATTCAAGAGTTTTTAGACTCTTTAGCACCCGCTTTACCAGAAGACGTGCTGCTAATCAAAGGAATTATGCCCTACTCAGTCCGCAATAATCCACTGACAGGCAACCGTACTCTGGGATTTTTTTGGCGCTTGGCCGACCACTTCAGGCTAAAAAATCCTGCTAGCTTGTTTGGTTACTTAGTCAATATTCGCAACGTTTTAGTCGTCGCGGTTTCTGCGGACAAACGCTACGGACCAATTTACAATTT
>QQTW01000415.1_pt1 | contig 26625 bp, 25 predicted proteins | sample 1904831 | NCBI WGS metagenome assembly QQTW01 (sample SAMN09435610, study PRJNA476489) | Subsurface metagenome, whole genome shotgun sequencing project. | reverse complement strand
AAGGCAGCAAATTCAATGAAGCAGCAAGCAGTGCCATCAAGCAGTGGATATAAACTGGAGAGCTTAGCCCAGTTATAAAGATCGTCTAGTGTTGTCAAGATGATGTTTTCAGAGAGTTGCTGCGTCACCTCGTAACTACTAGGCGAGATTATCCGTAGCCCATCAAATGAATTATTTGGGCTGCTATCTTGGGAATTCATATTTATACCCAATGAGTATTGATGGTTGGTCGAGGAGTTCTAACCAGCTAAAATCAACCGAGCAGCGATAAACACAGTTATTGATTGCATTGTTTCAAATTTAATCGCCTATGCTAGGGAAACTTTCCTATCAAAATGAATAGGTTATATTTATTAAACCAGTAATAAAAAATACAACTCGCTCGACAGAATTAATTGCAACTTTATTTACTTATTTGCTACACAAAAAATAAATGTCAAATTTGGTTGTTTTGTATATATAATTGGTATGAAGAAATACAAGCGAATATTTCAGCTCGTATTTGCTATAGCGATGGTGGCGATTGGAGCATTGCACTTCACCAACCCAGAACCTTTTGTCAGAATTGTGCCGGACTACCTCCCTTACCATTTGGGGTTAGTCTATCTCAGCGGCTTCGTTGAAGTTCTGGGTGGAGTCGGATTATTAATTCCTCAGATCAGCCATGTTGCTGCTTGGACTTTGGCGATCCTTTTCATAGCTGTTTTCCCAGCTAATTTATATCAAGCAGTCAATAACATTCCAGTTGCAGCTCTTCCCCACGATCCACCGCTGATATGGCTGAGATTTCCCTTTCAGGCATTTTTAGTTGCTTTGGCTTGGTGGTTCACTAGAGATTAAGTTTATCCAAGCAAGGCATAGCTGATGAGCGCAATGCAGGCAAAATTCCCTTCTTTTTCATCTCCCCGGTTGTGGATAGGTACTAGTGGGTGGGTTTACAAGCACTGGATGGGTCTTTTCTATCCAGCACAACTGCCGAGTGACGAGCATTTGCCTTTTTACGCAGAGCATTTTCCGACTGTAGAAGTCAACTTTTCCTTTTATCGCCTACCAGAGAGGGCTGTATTTGAAAGTTGGCGATCGCAAACACCAGAAAACTTTATTTTCGCGGTCAAAGGTAGCCGCTACCTCACCCATATGAAGAAGTTGAAAGACCCGCAAGAGCCTTTAGCTAGGTTAATGGAGCGAGCATCTGGTTTGCAAGAAAAACTCGGGCCAATTCTATTCCAGTTTCCTCATACTTGGCCTATAAATATTGACCGCCTCCAGGCTTTCTTGGCATTGCTGCAAAACTATCCCCAACAACGGTATACATTTGAATTTCGCCACGCAAGTTGGCTAATTCCCCAGGTATACAACCTACTGGAACGTGCAGGTGCAGCTTTGTGCTTACCTGTGAGTCCAGAAGTGCCGTTGGATATTTGTCTGACTACCCCTTGGACTTATATCCGTATGCACCGAGGAGAGTTTGGCATTGGCTACAGTGATGCAGAATTATCTACCTGGGCAACTCGTATTTCTTCATTTTTGGATCGGGGTGTTGATGTATATGTTTACTTCAACAACGATCCAGAAGGTTATGCTATCCGCGATGGCAAGTGTCTTCAAGCGTTATTGAGCGATCGCATCCATCACAGTAAAATATTGTAGTTTTCACTACTTGCTAACTTAACAATCAATATTCCTTTTGCTAGCTGTAAGCCTCGTTCCCTAGCTCAGCCAGGGAACGAGAGTAGAGATCCGCCTCAGTTGGATACTGGTGCAGTAGCCTTCAATGCAAAAATCTTCTCCACCACATCCGCCACAACTTTATCAGGGGTGGAGGCTCCAGAGGTAATTCCTACAGTAATTGTCCCTTTTGGCAACCAGTTCTGAGTTAGCTGTAAGTTACCGTCTAGCAGCCGATGCTCGATTTGATTGCCTGAATGGATGCGATCGCCACTGTCAATGTGATATGAAGGAATACCGCGCGTCGTAGGAATTTCTTGCAAGTGCGTGGTGTTAGAAGAATTAAAGCCACCAATCACCACGATCAAGTCTAGCTTTTCCTCCACGAGTTGGAACATAGCATCTTGGCGTTCCTGGGTAGCGTCGCAGATAGTATTGAAGCTTTGGAAATGCTGATTTAACTTGTCTGGCCCATATTTACGCATCATTGTACGCTCAAACAGCTTGCCTAGCTGCTCGGTTTCGCTCTTGAGCATGGTAGTTTGGTTAGCAATGCCAATTTGCTCTAAATCTTTGTCGGGATCGAAGCCAGCAGAGCAAGCACGGCTAAATTTTGCCATGAATTCATTGCAATCACCTCCATTGAGGATGTAATCTGCTACATACTCTGCTTGTTCCATATTCAGCACTACCAAATATTTACCAGCAAAGGAACTCGTAGCGATCGTTTCTTCGTGTTTATACTTGCCGTGAATGATTGAGGTATAGTTGCCTTTTTTGTGCTTCTCAACTGTATTCCAAACTTTTGACACCCAAGGACAAGTAGTATCTACAATCGTGCAATTCTTATCTTGGAGTAGCTGCATTTCCTCAACGCTAGCACCAAAGGCGGGTAGAATCGCTACATCGCCAGATTCAACCATCGAAAAGTCTTTTTTTCCCGCCTCAACCGGGATAAACCCCACTTCCATTTCCCGCAAACGCTGGTTTACAGATGGGTTGTGAATAATTTCATTTGTAATCCAAATCCGTTGAGTAGGGAAATGTTGGCGAGTCTCATACGCCATTGCTACTGCTCGTTCTACTCCCCAGCAGAAGCCAAACGCCTGAGCTAGACGGATAGTAACATCACCGCGTTGCAGCGTGTAGTTATTGTCCCTGATTTGTTGAACCAGAGTGCTTTGATACTCCGACTGCAACATCCCACTGACTTCTGCTTCTCGACCAAATCCCTTACGATGATAGTTTTCCGAATGTTGGAGCGATCGCTTAAAAGCTTTTGTATCCATGCAGTCGTATCCTCTGTATTCTCCGCGTCTCTGTCATAGATCCTAATATGTCTGGCTACCATGTAGAAGAGGCAAGGCTAACGAGTGCGAGTTATCTTCACCTACAATGCGTCTGTTGTGCGTGGTGAGTATGCTTTGTGACTTGCTGTTTTTGTTAGATAGGGAAAAATAATATGGTTCAAGAATTCATAGATTTAAGAAATTCTATTCTAGAAGGACGCTATGAAGATGCGTTGGCGATTGTTGATGAACTAGAGGGAATGAGTAAACAAGCAACCCTACGTACTATTGAATCATACCTTTTAAGGTTGTGCGTGCATTTGATTAAAAATCAAATCGAACAGCGCTTAACTAACTCTTGGGTTGCTTCGATTTCTGATTCTATTCGCCAAATTAAAAAGCTTAACCTCAAGGACAACAAAATCAGTTATTACATTAATTCAACTGAGTGGCAAGCCTTTTTAGAAGAAGCAATTGAAGCAGCAATTCGTCCGGCAAGTGTAGAAGTTTTAGGTGGCAAGCTAAAGCCTGCTCAAGTGTCAGAAATGGTTGATACAGTACAGTTAATGATAATATCTCAAAAATTACTCGATTTAACTTACGAATATTCTGTTAAGGATTTACCCGATATTGTTGATACGTATTTAGCCCAATTACCAGGAGGAAAAGAATGGTTTGATAGAGAATAATCGTGTAAAAACGCAACTTCGACGAGGTGGTGCTGTTTATTTTTGGGGGCGATTGTAAACGAGTAGCTGATAGCCAATACCAAAACCTTTTAGCTTATGTCGAATTTGGGTTGAAAATAATTGCTTTGCTGGAACAAAACCAAGACCAGTGTAAAATCTAACTTTATTAGGCAGGCTCCACAAAAATAAAGGCTTATGCGTTTTTTGTGTGAGACTTTGAATCAAGTAAGAACCTATTCCCTGCTTCCGAAAACTTGGAGCCACAAAAAGATATTGCAGCACTGTAAGTTTATTTTGATGAAATAATATTGCATAAGCTACTAAACGTCCATTACACGCGACTACAAAACACTCCGAACACTTGCTTTGAAAAATTACCAAATATTCAAGAAAAAATGGTACAATCATTGCCAACCAAAAAATACTCCGACCAATAAATATTTTAAAATCAGTTAATTTGTCAGTAATACCTGTAATTTTTAAGATTAAAAATGTTAGCAACGTTGTGGGAATTGCTATGGCTAAAATAACTGCTATTTCTTGGCAAATTAGTTGAGAATGCGAAGAAGCAGGAATCGCCCATCTGCTCAATCTATACGCTAACATCCTAATAGCTACTCTGTCAGTAGGACGAGCGGGACGGAGAATGCATTCAGGAGGTAATGAATAAGATTTAGACATTACACTTATATATTTAGTAGTTTTTTATTTCTCAGATTTAACTCGTCAACTACTCCAACCATTAACTATAAAAAATCAAAATATTTTCGCATCAAAGCGAAATGTTAAATAGATTTTTACAACAGCGTTTCAACCAAATTTTTTGCATACTCAACTATTTAGGTGGGCAATGCCGGGCTACGCTCGAAGTTCGTATATCAAATAAAATTGCTATAAATATAAATTGGTTGATTAAATTTTTATTTTATTAATAATAGTTAGATTTAAATGTAAATAATAAAAAGTTTTCACAAAGAACTAATCTTGCTATTTCTAGAATAGATAACAAGACTTACTCTCAGGAAAACTTGAGGTTTAAACTTCTTTCTACGCAGAAAACCAATAAGAAACTGCCTGAGTTTTTAGCACTCAGGCAATTTATAACCTGGTTCACTTTTTTAGATTACTGCACGTTAATTGAGATTAGTAACAGTGAATTCCCGTAAAAGTGAATAAGTCAGTTCAAACAAAATCAGTGGAAATATGGTACTAAAAAAGGTGGTAGATCTTTACTGCTGTATTAGCAGGATTGCGATCGCCACCATTTTTGATTTGGCAAAACTAGTGTGTATTAGTCGCCTGGAATAGTCAGGCGTTCTCCGCCGAACTCCTCGTTATAAGCTTCTTCACCATGTTCGTGAATATCCATACCTTGCATTTCGGCTTCTGGCTTGAGTCGCAAACCAACGGTAGCATCTAGGATCTTCAACAAGATGAAAGTACCAACTCCAGCAAAGATGTAGGCAATGACAATTGCTACTATTTGTGTAACCAATTGACCTGGGTTGCCTCGCAGCAAGCCATCTTTCCCAGCTGCGTTGACTTCTGTTGTCGCAAAGATTCCTACCAAAATCGCTCCCACCGTTCCGCCAACACCATGCACGGGGAAAGTGTCTAAGGAGTCATCAAATTGCAATTTTGCCTTCAAAGTGACGGCATAGAAGCAGGCAACAGCTGTAATGCTACCAATTAAGATTGCTGCTAGGGGGGTGACAAATCCTGCTGCGGGTGTGATTCCGACTAAACCTGCAACAGCGCCTGTAGCCGCACCAATTGCTGTTGGTTTACCCCGCAACACCTTTTCTAGAATTAGCCAAGTTAAAGCCCCAGATGCTGCACCTGTGTTAGTAGCAACAAACGCCACTGTTGCCAATGAACCAGAAGCCAGCGCACTACCAGCGTTAAACCCGAACCAGCCAAACCACAGCAAACCAGCACCAAGCAAAATGAAAGGTACGTTGTGGGGTGGAGCTAAGCGATCCGGATAGCCTCTGCGAGGGCCGAGTACGAAAGCTGCAACTAAGGCGGAAACACCAGAACTGATATGTACGACTGTACCGCCTGCAAAATCAAGCGCACCCAGACCACCTGCTAAGCCTAACAATCCGCCTTTAGCCCATACCATGTGTGCCAGTGGGGAATAAATCAAAGTAGACCACAGCAACACAAACAAGGAGTAGGCAGTAAAACTAATCCGCTCTACAATTGCTCCAGAAATCAACGCTGGGGTGATGATGGCAAACATGGCTTGATAGATCATGAATGCCTGGTGGGGAACTGTAGCAGCGTAGGAAGTTAAAACTTTGTCATCTGCTAGTCCAGCCTCATATGCCATCCGAGGCAAATAGCCAGCTGTATCTGCGGGACTAACACCATTCAAACCAAACCACTGCAAGCCACCAATAAACGGTAAGCCAGGGGCAAAGGCGAGACTATAGCCCCATAGAATCCAGGTGACACCCACGACACCCATGAGCAAGAAGCTCATCATCAGGGTGTTGAGGATATTGCGCGATCGCACAAATCCGCCGTAGAAAAATGCCAGTCCTGGTGTCATCAATAGTACCAGTGCTGCCGACATCAGCATAAACGTTGTATCTGCTGCTGTTTGAGCATTGGTAATTGCTGCGTTCATGTCAGTGGGCGCGGCATAAGCCTGCCCCATCAGGGGAAAACCCAGCAGCAACAGAGCGGCTCCCGTTATCAAAACCTTCTTTAACACTTGCTTCGTTTCCTTTGACTTCTAACCGTTAACCATTAAAAGAATCTCATTGCATCAATATCAAATGCATGATTTTGATTAGCTTATGTGAATCTCATTGCATCAATATCAAATGCATCCTTCTGTATTAAAAAATACATTTTACTCCTATCAATCTCCTTCTAAATCAAAAAAATATGAAATCTACTGAAAGTTCACGCTTTAAGACAGAACTCAACAGGTTTCCTCTACTCAACCAGGGACACAGACCAATTTTGAATAACTAGTAATCCTTACTTGTAACATTACTTGCTCGTCTGCTCATGCTCTCAGAACTACCAGCTTCTGCAAACCCAGTTGCGTCTGTTTCTCGGAATTGGTCATAGATGTAGGTTTTTATTTACAAAAAATATGCCTATGCGAATAAAACAGTACTTCAAAGTGCTTAATAAGCCTTCGATTGTGCTGTATTAGAAAGAAGATTTTGTATTTTTTTCAGCTTTAATTCTGTATAACTTGTTACACTAACTAAATTTTACCAAACAAGATAGACTGAATCAAGATAAATTAAGCTCAGGCGGGGCGATCGCAAGGCAGAAGTAAACTGACTACCGATGCCTGACAAATCGGACTTTCTGCTTGGTTTTGGCGTTTAAACGCTGCCTAAATAAGCTGTATGTTGACAAGCAGCCCAAACAAGTATATTAGTATCAATAACTACATTTGAGTTAAGTAATTTTCCCAGCCCAACTGTTCTAACTTGGCTTGTTTATCCATCACGGATGTTGCAAGAGTTTGGCGATACTGTTGCACTCGTTCTAGCAATTGTGGTTGATAAATGGCGAGAATTTGCACTGCCAGCAATCCAGCATTTTTAGCGTTACCGATCGCAACTGTGGCAACAGGAATACCCGCAGGCATCTGCACGATCGAATAAAGAGAATCCAATCCTTGTAAGTGACGGCTGGGTACGGGAACGCCGATTGTGGGTAGAGGAGTGAGGGCAGCAACCATACCAGGTAAATGGGCAGCACCGCCAGCACCTGCGATAATCACCTTGATGCCGCGAGAGTGTGCAGACTTGGCATATTCCACCATCCGTTCGGGGGTACGGTGGGCGCTGACGATCGCAACTTCAGTTTCGACACCGAACTCGGCACAAACAGCGATCGCATCTTGCATTGTAGGCAGATCCGAATCGCTGCCCATAACAATACCAACTAGGGGTTGAGACATAAGGGGGTGTAGGGAGTAGGATGTAAGGAAAATTATGAATTATAAATTATGAATTATGAATTGTTTTGGTGATGGCTGAATCAATTACTGTACCAGTGGATATTATCAATGTTCGCGTGCCTGGTTATGCAAATTTGCAGCAAATCAGGATCGATGCCCAAGGTAGAATTGCTCAAATTTTGCCAATGGGTGAAGTTTTAGAACGAGTTTCACCTTCAGGTTCACAAGTTTTGAATGTAGCAGGGGATTGGATTTCCTTGGGGGGGGGTGGATTTACAGATTAATGGGGCGCTGGGATTAGCATTTACAGATTTACAGACGTTTCATGTAGAGACGTTTCATGAAACGTCTCTACACCAAATTTGTGAATTATTGTGGCAACACGGAGTAGATGCATTTCTACCAACGCTGGTGACAACCTCAGTCGAGAACATACAGCGATCGCTATGTGTAATTGCTGATTTTGTCCAGAAACAAAAATCATTCCCCCAACCAACCGCCCAAGTATTGGGAGTGCATTTAGAAGGGCCATTTTTGAATTCCCAAAAGCGTGGGGCACACCCAGCCGAATATATATTACCGCTAACTATAGAACAAATTAAGCGGGTTTTGGGAGACTATGGCGCGATCGTGAAAGTAATCACCCTTGCACCAGAATTAGATGCAACCGAACAAGCAATTCCCTACTTACATTCCCTTGGCATCACAGTTAGTCTAGGTCATTCCCAAGCCACAGCCACCCAGGCAGAACGTGCCTTTAAAGCGGGTGCAACAATGGTAACTCATGCCTTCAATGCCATGCCGGGATTACATCACCGGGAACCAGGTTTACTAGGATCTGCTCTCGTTCATCCCGGTGTCAAATGCGGACTAATTGGCGATGGCCAACACATTAGTCCTACAATGATTCAGCTACTATTAAGAGCAGGCTGCTACGAGCAAGGAATCTTTTTAGTCAGCGATGCCTTAGCACCATTGGGATTACCAGATGGTTTTTATCCTTGGGATACGCGACAAATTGAAGTTAAAAATGGTACAGTAAGACTACCCGACGGGACATTAGCGGGAACCACACTTCCTTTGCTGGTGGGAGTACAGAATTTAGTCCGGTGGGGAATTTGTGACATAGAAACAGCGATCGCGCTAGCAACTATAGCACCCCGCCAAGCTCTCAATCTACCAGCAGAACTCCTTGGCACTCCCTCTACCCAACTACTAAGCTGGCACTGGGATGAATCAACAAAAGAACTAACTTGGCAAAGATTAGGAATGAGTGGGTAGGGGCGCACAGCGGGGCCCGTACTGGCGAGTGGTGAGTGGTTTTTCTTGCCCTGCTCCCCCTGCTTTCTTGTAGAGGTGGTTCGTAACAATGATAAATTTAACGTTTGTGGAGCATAAAATAATTTATTTGTATGACTGCAACAGACGATAAAACGATTGTTCGAGAATACTTCAATTCCACAGGCTTTGACCGTTGGCGGCGGATTTATGGAGATGGTGAAGTTAATAAAGTCCAGTTAGATATTCGCAACGGACACCAGCAAACAGTAGAAACTGTTCTGGGTTGGCTAAAAGCCGACGGCAACTTATCAGAGTTATCGATTTGCGATGCTGGGTGTGGTGTAGGTAGCCTCAGCATTCCCCTAGCACAAGCAGGTGCTAAGGTATATGCCAGCGATATCTCTGAGAAAATGGTAGGAGAAGCCAAAGATAGAGCTAAGGCAGAACTGGGTAATGATGTTAATCTCACCTTAGCCGTACAGGATTTAGAGAAATTAAGCGGTAGCTATCATACAGTTATTTGTTTGGATGTCTTAATCCACTATCCCCAGGATGAGGCAGATCGAATGATTTCTCACCTTTGCTCATTGGCAGAGTCACGCCTAATTCTTAGCTTTGCGCCAAAAACCTTTGCTCTAAGTTTACTGAAGAAAATTGGTAGCTTCTTTCCAGGCGCAAGTAAAGCAACTCGTGCCTATTTGCACCGTGCAGCTGATGTTACCAAGATTTTAGAAAGAAACGGTTTTGCTGTACAGCGTCAGGCAATGACAAAGACTCGCTTTTACTTTTCGCGCACCTTAGAAGCAACTCGTAAATAATTCGTAATTCGTAATTAATGAGGTAAAAATAGTTCGGTAAATCTAGAAGTAGAGGGTAAAATAATGAGTCGAATTTTTCTAGCGATCGCAGCTATATTTGGCGGTTTATCTGTTGGGGCTGGTGCTTTTGCAACTCATGCTTTACGCGAAAGATTGAGTGAGCGATCGCTAGAAATTTTTGAGACTGCTGCCCGTTATCAGATGTATCATGCCCTAGCACTTATACTAGTAGCTTTGTTAATCAGCCGCGAGGAATTTCCCCAGACTTTATTTGTAGTTGCTGGTTGGAGTTTTATTATTGGTATCTGTATCTTTTCCGGCAGTTTATATGCCTTGAGTTTGACAAATATTAAAGTATTAGGTGCAATTACACCCCTAGGCGGCGCAGCTTTTATTGCAGGTTGGGGTGCTTTAGCGATCGCTGCTTTTAGTTTTAAATAAAATAAGTTAATTAGTGGTGTAACTCTCTTTACCAACATAAACTTAGTAAAAAGTAATTTGAAAGTTTTTTGTTGTATTCATCTGTCTGAGGTAGTGATCCCTGTTTCTATCTTTAGCAGGGTTAATTTCCAGCGTTCAGCTTATTAAATCAGGTAAGAGAGGTTAATAAATTTACCTCAGTTAATTAGAAATTGAACTTGATTTATTTAATCGGAGGGTTGAATGACTTTTGCTACTGATGAAAGCACAAGACAAGCGGTAGAAAAATTTCGCAGCTTTGATGTAGATACTCAACTGGGCCTATTCTGGCTAGGTTATCTCGATCTTAAAGATAAACTGAACCCAGGAAACGCAGCTTCTGCCCAAGATACTGCGGGTTCGCTATTCGATCAATTTATCTCATTGTCTCAAGAAGAACAGTTGCAAGCAATGCGCGACATCGCTAGCGGTGCAAATACTCCAATTAGCCATACATATAGCTCTTTAAGTTCTAGTGGTAAGCTGGATACATGGCTACGTCTAGCACAAGGCATGGAAGACGGAAGAATCATTGGACTTTCTGACTATCAACCACCCGATGAAACCAAAGATTTTGTAGATCAAATCACCAGTTTTGATTTTGAAAAGCGGATTGATTTTAGCCGCAGTGTAGTAATTGAAATGGGCGCTAAGTCATAATATTCTAGTATTTAGTAGGGTAGGCAATGCCCACCCTACTGCATTGTCTAAATTCTGTTTCAAGTAGCCAAGTATTTTGATAAGCTTGCTCTAACTGAGCTATTCATTAATTATATTATTTTTAATAAAAATCTATAGCCACCCGCACATCCCTAATCAACAATAAATAATTTTGTACTGCCACCTATGCCGGGCTAGGCTCGAAGTTCATAAATTAAATAAACTTGAAGCTAATCGCTCTATTAAATCATAAATATATGTTGCTCTAATAGATAACTATTATTTTTTAGAATTAGTAAAAATAACTTTTTGACAGCGTGAGTTAACAGAGCGATTTATACACCATTTGGAAGTAAAAAAATTAAGTATATAAACTTTGCGCTTTACAATATACTTTCTTTGGTGCTTCGCTAAAATATTTTAACATTGCCGGGTATAGCCAGCCCTCTATATTTTCTTGCTGCCACTGATACCAATTACCACCATATTCTTCTTTTATCCAAATTAGTTCTGCTTGATACCCTGGAAAAGGATTAGTAGAAAACAGCAGCCTAAAACCTTCATCAACATGGGGAATATCTTGAACAAGTAGATCGATTATTTCAGGCACACCACTAACAAATGGTTCCTTGCTCATTCCGATTTCATCATCAAACACCCATGTTTGCTGACAACGATAGGGGAAAATTACCATCATTGCATTAGCCATTACTTTTACCTGACGAAACTAAGCAAAAATTATATTTGACTTCATCATACAGGTATGTAAAAAATGTAACAATACTAGGGGCTATCTAATAAAAATTTTAAAGAATAATTAAGTGAGAGTAAGATTTAGCAGCATTAGCTTGTTTATAGCAGTAGCAAAACAGCGTGCTTACTGATACCGTGCCACCAGCAGCGATTTCGACAATTGATATTAAGTTGTGTAACGCTGGGTTAAGTACGGTGTTTTGAAGTTGAAGCCAGCAGTTTGGCATTTTCTAGAGGAAATTAATCAAACCATTCAAAGATTCGCACTCAGAAGGTTTAACATCGAAGGGTAATTTAGGAATATCTCAAAATGTGCCGTCTGCTTGGCTACCTTGGTTCGCCGATATCTTTGGAAAAATTGTTGTATAGCCCAGAACACTCCCTGATTGTCCAGAGTTATCAACCACGCGAGATGAATTCTGGAGTGCTGAATGCGGATGGTTTTGGTGTAGGCTGGTATCATTCACAAAAAGATACAAACCCTTTTACCTACAAGAACATTCTGCCGATTTGGAATGATGTCAACCTTCCGACTTTGAGCCGTTATGTAGAATCGAGGTGCGTGCTGGGATATGTTCGTAGCGCTACAGCGGGACAGGCAGTGGATTTAAGTAACTGTCAACCGTTTGAGTCTGATCGCTTGCTGTGTATCCATAATGGACGAATTGAAAATTTCCGGCAAACATTGTACAGAGCAATACGCGATCGCCTAAGCGATGTCGCTTACCAAGGCATCAAAGGTAATACCGATTCCGAACACATTTTTGCCTTACTGCTTGATGAATTGCAAGCCCAACCATCTGCTACCCTAGAACAGGCTTTGCAAACAGTATTGCTCGATCTAGATCGACTAGCAAAATCTCATCAAGTAGCAGCCTCTATCAATATGATCGTCAGTGACGGACATCGCCTAGTCGCATCTCGTTTTGCCAGCGATCAACAGGCTCCCTCTCTTTACTGGCTAAGAGACGATCCAGCCTTTCCAGAGGCGGTAATTATTGCTTCAGAACCGATTTTTGCAGGCAATTGGAATTCTTTTCCTGAACAAAGCATTATTACTGTAGGAGAAGACCTTGAGATCGAGATCCATCAAATTTGAAACAACTAGTTGTCAAGACATAAATCGCCTCTCTACAAACACCCAAGAGCGGCGGCGACAACTACAACAATGGCTAAACTCTTGCCGTCAAGGAACTCTAGCTTTGTTCGAGCAAGTGGATGAGACGACGTTTTGCTGTCAAGCGCATCCAGAGTTCAGCCCCGTAGGTTGGCATTTAGGTCATATTGCATATATCGAGTCGCTTTGGTTATTGGAACGCGGTGCAGGACTTGCGCCAATGTTCCCAGAATATCGTCGCTTGTTTGTGGCTGACGGTTTACCTAAATCAGAGCGCGTCAAGTTACCCAACTTTGAAGTTGTTTGCCACTATCTAAACACAGTTAGACAGGAAGTTTTACGTCTTTTAGAAACAGTGGATTTAGATCGACAAGAACGGCTTTGGCGTTGGGTAATTCAACATGAAAGTCAGCACGGCGAAACGATCGCCTTTGTGTTGCAGTTGCAACGGTGGCGAGAAGAGAGCAGTCAGGAGGACAAGGGGACAAGGAGACAAGGGGACAAGGGAAATTTACATCAATCCTCACCCCCTTACCTAGATGAAATGGTTGAAATTCCATCTGGATATTTCGAGCAGGGGAATGATTCGATTGATGCTATGGATAATGAGCTACCAGTGCATCAAGTCTATTTAAATACTTATTGGATTGACCGCTATCCCGTAACTTGCGGACAATATCGCGTATTCGTGGCAGCAGGGGGCTACCAAAACCCGCGCTGGTGGTCGGAGGATGGTTGGAAATGGCTTTCTAGCCAACAAGTGAAACAACCGCTTTACTGGTCAGATGATACTCAATGGGACGATCGCCCTGTTTGTGGTGTTAGCTGGTATGAAGCAGAAGCTTATGCCAGATTTGTCGGTAAACGCTTGCCAACCGAAGCCGAATGGGAAAAAGCTGCAAGCTGGGACGTTGTAAAGAGCGATCGCCGCACCTATCCCTGGGGAGAAGCAACACCGGATACAAAAAATTGCAATCATAACAACTATACCGGAGAGACAACGCCAGTAAACGCCTATCTTGATGGGCAAAGTGCCTATGGTTGCTACGATATGCTGGGCAATGTCTGGGAATGGACAGCTTCGGTTTTCGACGGCTATGAAGGTTTTGTCAGTTATCCTTATCCTGGTTATTCCAAGGTTTATTTTGATGGACAACACCAAGTATTAAAAGGGGGCAGTTGGGCAACTCGTCCTTGGGCGCTGCGCTCTAGTTTTCGCAACTGGTATCACCCTGGTGTCCGTCAGATTTTAGCAGGGTTTCGCTGTGCCAGCAGTCAAGCGATGAGTTAAGCTATCAAATTAGTAGAATGCATAAGGCACAAGTGTCAGATCGAACAATCTGACTCAGGCGTGATTTTGTGCGTAGTCGCTTTATGTTTTACTGGCTGACGGTTGCCGCAAGGCTTTGAGGTGTACTTGGGTGAAACCAAAAACTCAACTCGTTGTTTAGAAAGGCAGGTTGAATGTCAATATCTAGAGCTGCAAGCAGCAAACATCCCCAATCTACAATCGAGCAACGCTTGCAGATAGAAAATCTCCAGAACCCATCTGCATTAATATCTAACCTGCCCAACGACGGCAGCGATGTAGTTAAAGGATTAACTCAAACGCCCAAATCCCTTCCAGCGCGTTACTTTTATGACGATCGCGGTTCTGAGCTATTCGAGCAAATTTGTGGATTGCCAGAGTATTATTTGACACGGACAGAAACTGCAATTTTACGTGAATATGCGGTTGAAATTGCGCACGTGACTGGTGCGTGCGAACTGGTGGAACTAGGCAGCGGTAGCTCAGCCAAAACTCGCATTCTACTAGATGCTTATAATCAACTGGGATATCCTCTACACTATCTGCCAATTGACGTAAGTGCAGGTATTTTGGAAAGCAGTGCCAGGCAGCTATTAACTGATTATCCCTCACTGAAGGTTCGTGCTTTAGCAGGCACATACGAACTAGCACTGGAACAACTCCCATCAAGCGAGTTGCCAAGCCGGATGATTTGTTTCATCGGTAGCACTTTGGGTAATCTTACTCCTTCAGAGTGCGATTTGTTCTTATCCCAAATTGCAGATGCCTTGCATCCGGGTGAATATTTTTTGTTGGGAGTAGACTTACAAAAATCAAAACAAGTGCTGGAGGCTGCTTATAACGATCGCTCTGGTGTCACGGCAGCATTTAATTTAAATATGCTGCATCATCTCAACTGGCGCTTTGATAGTAATTTTGACTCACAACTATTTGAACATTGGGCATTTTATAACGAAACCCAGCATCAAATTGAAATGCACTTGCGTAGTTTGCGATCGCAAAGTGTAAAATTAGGCGCTTTAGATTTGACAGTTGAATTTGCCACAGGCGAAACAATACACAGCGAAATTTCTCGCAAGTTCAACCTCACAACTTTGCAGCAACAACTACAAGCACGCGGTTTAGTACCGCTCCTCACCAAAACAGATCCAAAGCAGTGGTTTGGTTTAATGCTCTGTCAACTGCAACGCCTGACACAGGAATGATGAATGCTGAATTTTTAATTCATAATTTACCATTCATCATTGATAATTTTCTAACTGGCTTCTAGCTTCATCAAAATCTGAGGTTTGAGCTTTTCATACTCCTGCTTGAGCATATTTTTACTCAGTTGAGGATCGCAAGATGCAGACGTAGTACGGCTAGCCATCACCCATTGTTGCAGCAGTTGACATTGGAGAGGGGCAATTTTGATTAATAAACTAGTGCTAGCTTGATGGGGTGATTCTTGCGCAAATAATAATAGTCGATAATACCCTTTTTCTGCCATAAGTTGGATGATTTCCAGTCCTTGACTAGTTTTTAAATCTAGGTAATATGGCAGCCATTTAGCACCATAGGAACGGTGGTAAAGGGTGGTAATCCATAGCACCATCGGGTGTGGGGAATTAACAAACAAAAATTGATTGTAAGATCTGCTTTGTAGACGCTGATAGATTTCTAATTGCGGTAGCATTACCCATAATGCCGCAATTTCAAGATCGTTAATTTGGATTGGATGAGCAAAGACAATATTAGCAATCGGTTTACTTTTAGGCCAAGAAATCAGGCGACCAATAGCATCAGAAGAAAGAGATCGCTTAGCCGAGCTATCTTCAGAATTGGTGATCGCATTACCAACAGTTGTGGCTGTAAAGTTCCTTTCGGTTAATGGTGGAGTAGCAGTTCGCTGCTCTAGGGAAACTAAAACTTGTATAATTTCACTTACAGTTTCGGGGCGATCGCTTCGTGCTTTGGCTAAGCAACTCATCACCAGATCCTTCAATTCTGAAGGAACAGTAAATTTAGTTTTCACAGCCTCAAAAGCGCGTGGTTGAAGAAAGTGATGCGCTTTGTACCAACCCCCATAAGATTCAGTATCTGCTTGAACGGGTATAACACCCGTAAGCATCTCAAACAGCATTATACCCAAACTATAAATATCAGAGCGGTTATCGAGTTCGCTACCCTCCATCTGTTCCGGAGAAGAATAAGCAAAAGTCCCCATGTAGTATTTAGTCTGTTGACTATCTGCTTGTAGTAATTTAGCAATGCCAAAGTCCAAAATTTTCGCCAACTCACCCAAACTGGGGTCTTGAATAATCAAGATATTACTAGGCTTAATATCTCGATGGATAATTGAGTAGTTTTTGCCATTAACTGAAATGCCTTGGTGAGCGCATTGTAGCCCCAAACTGATATGGCGCGCTAGGCTCAAGAATCTAGCAGGTGAAAGCGTGTGGCGGCGGATGACATCGTTGAGACTCTTTCCTTGCAAGTATTCCATGACATAGAAAGGAGTACCTTTCTCGTCCACGCCGTAATCCATTACTCGGACGATGTGAACAGTTTTTTGACCCAGCAAAGCGCAGGTTTTTGCTTCTTGTACAAAGCGTGACTGCATCTCAATGTTTTGATTGTGGGTTGATAAACTCAGTAACTTAACAGCAACAGGTACACCTCCCAACAAAATATCTGTGGCAAGATAAACTTGCCCCATCGCTCCTGAGCCAATTAATGCTTGAAGCTGATAGCGCTTGCTAAGTACGCGGTTGATGTTACGGTCATGCATGAGAAGATAGGCCTGACAATAGCAGCGCGTTTGTATCATCTGCCATTAACTTTATTCTTCCCAGAGAATGCTATTGTCTATCAACGAGGCTAGAGGTAAGGGGTAAGGGGTAACAGGTAAGGGGTAACAGGTAAGGGGTAACAGGTAAGGGGTAACAGGGGGAAATTACGAATTATTTTCTGACTTTCTTAACAAATTTCTCCTAATAAAACTGCCTGTCTTGCTCCTGTAACTGAAGGTAAATTTCCAGTAATGCCTTGTTGTTGCCAGTAAGCAAGGATAGCAAAAGCGATCGCTTCTTTAAAATCTGCACTCAATCCTACTTCATCTGTAGTCAAGACTGGCAACTCCAAATGCATCTGCAATCGCTGTTTTAAATAAAGATTTCGACATCCACCACCACACAGCAGTACTTTTTGGGGCATTTGGGGTAAGAAAGTACGGTAACTGTGAACAATGGAGGCAACTGTTAATTCTGTCAGAGTCGCCAGTAAATCAGCAGAACTGAGTTGGTATTCCTCTGCATCTTTTAAACACTGGTGTAGGTATTCCCAGCCGAATAACTCCCTACCTGTAGACTTAGGTGGTGGCAAATGAAAGAAATCCTGACTCAGCCATTGTTCCACCAATGGATTGCAAACAATACCACTTGCGGCCCATTCACCATTGCGATCGTATGTCCTTTCGCCATTGGTTAACTGCTGTACCGCTAAATCTAGTAGTGTATTTCCCGGCCCCGTATCCCAGCCTCGGATTTTCTCTTCCCAGTTCGGATAATTACGAGCTGGTAAATACGTCAGATTACCAATTCCACCGATATTTTGGACACAACGCGACTCGTGGGGATGACTGAGTAGGTAGGCATCTACTTTAGACACTAGCGGCGCTCCCTCACCGCCAACAGCAATATCCGCTACGCGAAAATTACTCACGGTAGGAATTCCAGTCAGTTGGGCAATTACAACTCCCCGCCCTAGTTGTAGACTGTATCCGATTCTGAAGGATGAAGGATGAAGGATGAAGGATAAATCTTCTTTTTCATCCTTCATCCTTTCTACTTCATCCTTTTTCAGAGGTGGTCGATGATAAACTGTTTGTCCGTGAGAACCAATTAACTGAGCAGGTGGATGAGCGTTTTGAATATTTTGGGCAGCTTGAGCAAAGGAAGAAGCGATCGCATCATCCAATTCTGCTAACTGAGCTACTGTTATAGCTGCACCCCCACAAACTGCTAAAATTTGCGATCGCAAATCGGCTGCATAGGGATAAGTAGCCCCTGCTAGTAGTTCTACTTTTAAATCTTCATCTCTACCAGTAATGTTGACTAAAGCAGCATCAATGCCATCCACTGAAGTACCGCTGATTAACCCGATTACAAAAGCCATTAATTATGAATGATAAATTATGAATGATGAATTATGAATGATGGATTCAGCATTTAGCATTCATAATTCATAATTTTTCACCTCTAATCCCTAGCTCCTAGCCGCAGTTCCTAGTCAGTTTGGTGCGTCTTCGGTGATCTGACGATTTTGCGCGTCTGTTTTCTCGGTGGCAATAATGTGCAAATCGATGTTTTTGAGCAATCGCACTAACTTCTGTGTCAAAGAACCTTGAACAAAGAGCTTCCAGCGAGATCTCTGACTTTCACCGATGACAATCTGAGTGATGCGATATTCCCGCGCCACTTTGGCGATCGCCCCAGCTATATCATTACTGGGGACACGGATGAATGTACCGCCAAATTCTTTACACAGCCTCTCACAAGTTTCGATATGTAAACTTTCCTCTCTGGTGAGAAATCGCTCCGGATCTTTGACAAACACCGTGTATATTGGAGCATTCATGTAACCAGCAATCCTCGCTCCTCGACGCAACAGCTGCACCGAGTTGGGATAGGTAGACACGCAGACTAAAACCCGCTCGTGAATATTACAAACTTCCCCGCTGAGAGAGTTGGCATTGGCGGTGCGATTACTCAACTCAATTGCATCTTCCTCACAATTGTCTGCTACTTCCCGCAATGCCAATTCTCGTAAGGCAATTAAGTTACGGCGTTGGAAAAAGTTTTGCAAAGATTGTTCAATTTTTTCTGGGGCATAGATTTTTCCCTCTTTCAATCGTTCTTGTAACGTCTCTGGAGTGACATCCACTACCACCACTTCATCCGCTTCGTCTAATAAGCGATCGGGAATGCGTTCTCGCACGACAATACCAGTAATCCGCGCCACCAGATCGTTCAAACTTTCTAGATGCTGAATATTAACAGTCGAGTAGACATCAATTCCCGCCGCCAAAATTTCTTCTACATCCTGATAGCGTTTTTCGTACTTAGAACCGGGGACATTGGTATGAGCAAGCTCATCCACTAAAATCAATTGGGGCGAACGCGCTAATATTGCATCTGTATCCATCTCAGTTAGTTCTGCCGCACCCCGAACAATTCGCTTGCGAGGTATTATTTCCAGCCCCTGTGCCTTTTGTGCTGTTTGCTTGCGCCCGTGAGATTCCAACAGCCCAATGACAACATCAATACCTTCTCGCTTGAGCGCATGAGCTTCATCCAACATCCGAAAGGTTTTTCCCACCCCTGGAGCCATGCCAATAAATATTTTGTGCTTCCCGCGTTTAGCTGGATGAATATTAGCACTACCACTAGGCAAAGTTGAATAGCTTATTAGGCGGTTATTCTCACCCAGCATTTCACCCTTTCTAATCATAATTGTTATTTGCCATTTGTTATTTGTCCTTAATACAAATGACCAATGATTAATGACTAATGACTAATGACTAATGACCATTTTTATTGTTTGGCAGCTTGTAAAACATCAAGCTCCCGATTCAAATTCAATACATTCACTCCCGGTTCACCGAAAATTCCTAGGAATCTACCTTGCGTATGTTTATTAATCAAAGGAACAATTTCATCGCTAGATAAATTTCGCGCCTCAGCAACTCGCTCCAACTGAGCCTGCGCTGCTTCTAGTGTAATATGAGGGTCTAAACCAGAACCAGAAGTATAAACCAGATCGGCAATGGGTTGAATACCGGACTGTTGTAGCTGTGTTGCTTGTCCTTGAATGCGTTTAAGCAACTCTGGATTACTGGGAGCTAGATTACTAGCACCAGATATACCTGTTTTTCCCGCCTTCTCACCTTGAGAATAATCAACAGTACTGGGACGACTTTGGAAATATCTCTCAGAAGTAAAAACTTGACCGATTAAAGCCGAACCCACAGGTTGTCCTTGAAGGTTTTGCACCAAGCTACCATTAGCTTGAAACGGAAATAAAACTTGACCTAATCCAACCATCAAAAAAGGATATATAACCGCCGTCAAAACCCAGAGTACTAGAGTTAAACGAATTGCTCTAACAACTTCTCTAAAAATAGACATTAAAAACGCTCCGGCTGAAACACAACGACAAACAAATAAACCACCAATCCCAGAGTCACCAAACCCAATAAAGCGATCGCGTATGCATACCTACGTTCCAAACCCCCATCAGCCGCAGCATAAACAGCCGGAGCCACAAACAGGTTTAAGCACAAAACGATAAAAATAGCAAGCGGTATCCTCTGCCTGCGCCATTCAATAATTGGTAATCCTGACAAAATCTTCCTTCCCTTCATCTTCCTCTCTCCTTCTCTCTAACCTTCGCGTTCTTCGCGCCTAAACGCTTCGCTACACGCACGTGAACGCGGTTCGTTTCTTCTTACCCCAACCCCACCGCCGTCACCAAAACATCAATCAACTTAATCGCAATAAACGGCGCAATTACCCCACCTAACCCATAAATTAAAATATTGCGTTGCAACAACTGATTAGCCGTCAGAGGCCTAAACTTCACACCCGTCAAAGCCAAAGGAATCAAAGCCGGAATAATCAAAGCGTTGTAAATCAACGCCGACAGCACCGCCGAATTAGTGCTAGTCAAACGCATCACATTCAAACTTTCCAACCTAGCCGAGGCAAAGATCACCGGAATAATGGCAAAATACTTAGCAATATCATTTGCGATCGAAAAAGTAGTCAACGCCCCACGAGTAATTAACAACTGCTTACCGATCGCCACAATATCAATCAGCTTCGTCGGATCTGAATCCAAATCCACCATATTCGCCGCTTCTTTGGCCGCCTGAGTACCAGAATTCATTGCCACCCCGACATTCGCCTGTGCCAAAGCCGGAGCATCATTCGTACCATCCCCCGTCATTGCCACCAACTTCCCTTGCGCCTGTTCCCGTTGAATTACTTCAATTTTGTCTTCGGGCGTAGCTTCAGCAATAAAATCATCTACCCCGGCTTCCCCGGCAATCACAGAAGCAGTAATCCGGTTATCCCCTGTCAGCATCACCGTTCGCACTCCCATGCGACGTAACTGATCGAAACGTTCGCGGATACCAGGTTTAACAATGTCTTTGAGGTAGATTACGCCATAAATCTCACCATTGAGGGCGACAGCTAGGGGTGTACCTCCCAGTTGAGACACTCTTTGGTAAGCGGCCTCCAGTTCGGGTGTATCTCTCCCATTGCGAGAGCGCACAAATCCCTTAATCGCGCCCACTGCCCCTTTACGCACCTCTGTGCCATCCGGTAGATTCGTCCCACTCATGCGGGTTTTTGCCGAAAATTCAATACCTTCGGCTTGAGTGCGATCGAAATCTACCTTCGCCCCTAACTTTTCCGCCAGTCGCACAATTGACTTTCCTTCTGGTGTTTCATCGAACACGCTTCCTGCCAAAGCCACCTGAGCCACCTCTTCCATCGAGTGACCGTTGACAGGAATGAACTCTTCCGCTAAACGATTACCCAGAGTAATCGTCCCGGTCTTATCCAAAACCAGGGTGTTAACATCGCCACACGCTTCTACTGCCCGTCCAGAAGTGGCAATAACGTTAAATTGAGCGACGCGATCCATCCCAGCAATCCCGATCGCGCTCAGCAAACCGCCAATCGTTGTCGGAATCAACGCTACCAACAGAGCAATTAAAACTGCTATACTGACTGGACTTTGGACATAATTGGCGATCGGTGATAGCGTTGCCACCACAAACAGAAACACCAGCGTCAAAACTGCCAGCAATACCGTCAGCGCAATTTCATTCGGTGTTTTACTGCGTTCTGCACCCTCTACTAGAGAAATCATCCTGTCAATAAATCCTTTGCCCGGATCTGCGGTGATGCGGATAGTCAATTCATCGGAGATAATTTTTGTCCCGCCAGTCACAGAACTGGCTACATCCGATCCGGGTTCCTTCAACACTGGGGCTGATTCACCTGTAATTGCCGATTCATCCACGGAAGCGACACCGGAAATTACTTCCCCATCAGCGGGGATGACATCTCCAGAAATCACTTTCACCAAATCGCCTCGATGCAATTGGGTAGAAGATACTTCCTGAATTGAACCATCGGGCGATAATTTACGAGCGATCGTATCCGACTTAGTCGATCGCAGAGCATCAGCTTGAGCCTTTCCTCGTCCTTCCGCCACTGCTTCAGCAAAATTAGCAAAGACGATGGTGAAGAACAAAATCAGCGTAATCAAACCGTTAAAAAGTCGCAGGTTCTCACCCTGGACTGAACCAAACAAGTTTGGATCGATTGTCAACAGCGCAGTAACGATTGTCCCCACATACACGATAAACATGACGGGGTTTTTCACCATCACTCGCGGATTGAGCTTGATAAAAGCATCCTTAATTGCTCTTTGATAAAGCCCTTGCGTACTTACTTTAGGTGTATGTTTGCGCGAACCGCGAGGTCCACCAGGACTAGGACGAGGGGAGTGGGTTGTGGTTGGATTCATGTGTTTATGGAGTAAGAGTTAGAGATTGTAGAGACGTTGCAATGCAACGTCTGTACATTTTGCAACGTCTGTACATTTTGCAACGTCTGTACATTTAGGAAGAGCTAGATGAAAATGATGAATTATGAATTCAACATTCAGCATTCAGCATTCATAATTTTTAGCTTCCAGCCCCTAGTTGAAAGGCTTCGGCGATCGGACCTAAAGCCAAAACCGGGAAGAAAGTTAGTACTCCTAGGATTAAAATCACTCCGGCTGTGATACCAGTAAATAGCAGTGTGTCGGTTCGCAGGGTTCCAACGGTTTCAGGTACTGGTTGTTTGTGAGCCATACCGTCAGCTAAAAGTAGCAGGGCAATAATTGGTAGATAGCGTCCTGCTAATAAGCCCAAACAAGTCGTCAAGTTCCACCACAAAGCTGTCGGTGCTGGTTGAGAATCTGCTAAACCTTCCAAGCCAGAACCATTATTTGCCGCAGCGGATGTGTATTCATAAACTACTTGGGAAATGCCGTGAAAACCTGGGTTGCTAATTCCTGCGAGGGTGTTAGGAAAGGCAAGGGTAATAGCACTGGGAATCAAGACGGCGATCGGGTGAATTAGCAGGATGACACTAGCTAGGACTATTTCTCGCTTTTCAATTTTGCGTTTCAAGAACTCAGGGGTGCGTCCTACCATCAAACCAGTGAGAAATACAGTCAAAATTAGATAAACGAATAAGTAAGCCGTCCCGGTTCCTTGACCGCCCCAAATTATCTGCACGAACATATTAAATAAAGTCGAAAAGCCACCATTTGGCATGAGGGAATCATGCATTCCGTTCACGGCTCCACACATAGTTGCAGTGGTTAAAACTGCCCACAATGCTGTTTCTGCCCAGCCAAATCTAACTTCTTTTCCCTCTAAATTTGTCTGTTCCCCAATCAGAGCGTTAATTACAGGATTGCCTTGGTATTCGCCGACTGCGGTAACAACAACTAGCACGGCAAAGATGATAAAAACCATCCAAAATAGCAACCACCCCTGCTTTTTGTTTCCGGTAAAGATACTGTAAGTAAAAATCAACGCTGCTGGAATGCTAACCATTGCAAGAGTTTCTAGCAGATTAGTAAAAGCATTGGGATTTTCAAACGGATGGGCGGAGTTAACACCAAAAAAGCCGCCGCCATTTTCTCCTAGTTGTTTAATAATTTCAAAGTGAGCTACTGGCCCCCTAGCTATGACTTGAGTTGCTCCTTCCAATGTTGTTACTGTAGCAGAGGCAGCTAAGGTTTCTGGTACACCTGCAATTAATAGCAACACAGCCCCAACAATTGAAATTGGTAACAAAATTCGCGTTATTGACCGCACTAAGTCAACATAAAAGTTTCCTAATGCTCTACCCGTCAAACCTCGAATAAAGGCAATTCCTACAGCTAAACCAGTCGCTGCTGAGGTGAACATATGATATCCCAGTCCTAGCATTTGACTGCCATAACTCAAGGTTGTCTCACCTGAATAATGCTGCTGATTAGTGTTAGTGATGAATGAGATAGTGGTGTGCAGTGTAGTATCCCAACTAGGCGCACCCAATTTTGTTGGATTTAGAGGCAACCATGCTTGATTCATAATTAGAAAAAAGACCAGCAAGCCCATGAAAACGTTGCTGTAAAATATTGCTTGGACATACTGCCAACTCGTTATGTTATCTTTGGCACGGACACTACCTAAAGCATAAATAGTTCGCTCTACAGGGTTCATCACAGGGTCGAGTAGCGTTTTTTCTCCCAAGAAAACACGCGCTATGTATCTTCCAAAAAAAGGAGCGATCGCAACTAAAATAACTAGCGTTAATGCAATTTGTAATAATCCTGTCCACATAAACCTTTATATTGTAGGTTGGGGTTTTACTAGTTTGAAAATTTAGGAATACATCACCAATTAACTAAATATTTGATTCTGTTTCAAATAATCTAACAATCTTATTAACTTTACAAGTAACAAAAGTTATAAATTTGGTTATAAACTTGCTTAAATTAAGCTGCTTAACTAAGTATATATGTATAATTTATTTAACTCTAATTACTAAACATAACTGTCTATATCAGCGGATATATTTTTGTTATAAACGCAACCTAAACGCTGATTTTGACTTATGCTGACGGTAAGTTACAAGTCTAATTTTGTCTTACACCAAAAGACTGATTTTTTTTAGCTATTGACTCAAGTTCAAGCAATTTCAGATGTTAATTCAGGTGTTGAAGCGCCAAAATATTGCATCAAAGAAAAACTCACGATCGCGATCAATTTGGCTCATTGTTAGCCTATATACAGTCGTTTTAGTGCTAGAGTTTACCACTCCTGTAGATTACGTATTTGGTTATCTCTACACGGGGCCAATTTTGCTTGCAACTTCCCGATTAAGTCGAAAAGCAACTTTTTATACTACTTTAATAGCGGTAGTGTTAACGATTTTAAATTTATGGATTCCGGGAAATGAGCCGATTGAACCTTCAATTGTAGCTAGTAGATCGATCGCGGTCATGGCATTAGTTGTAACTGGCATTTTAAGCGATCGCAATTCTATTTACGAACAAGCGCTCGCTCAGCAGCAAGCAAAATTGCAAGCGCAAGATCAATTAACCAAAATTCGAGAAGATTTTGCCTCGACATTAACCCACGATCTCAAAACACCACTACTAGGTGCAATTGAAACACTCAAGGCTTTGGAACAAGGTAAATTCGGTGCAGTTACACCAACGCATTACAAAGTATTTGCAACAATGATCCGCTCTCATCAATCTACACTGCAACTTGTGGAAACTTTGCTGGATGTCTATCGCAACGATACAGAAGGTTTGAAATTACAATTAGCACCAGTCGATCTGGTTACGATTGCAACTGATGCGATCGCAACACTGACAGATTTAGCCTCATCGCGTCAGATACATATCAGTTTAAACTTTGGGCGATCGGATTTTCGTAGAATCTTGTGGGTTAATGGAGATGCTTTGCAACTGGAGCGAGTCTTTATTAATTTGCTCACCAATGGCATCAATCACTCTTTAAGGGGTGGTAAAGTTGAAGTCGTGTTTGAATCCCAATCTGACTATCATGTAGTGAAAGTGCTAGACAATGGATTAGGGATTAGTGCCGAACAACTACCGCACCTATTTGAACGATTTTATCAAGGACATAGCGATCGCAGCGCTAAAGGTTCTGGACTAGGGCTATACCTAACTCGCCAAATTATCACCGCACATGACGGTACAATTTGGGCAGAGAATTGTATGCCAAGTGGCGCACTATTCGGCTTTCGCTTACCAGCCTTACCCTTACCCCCGCTTTCGTCTGCTTAAAATGTCCCCTGCTTCCTTGCGGCTTCTACTCGTTGAAGATGATGAACTCTTTCGCCTTGGTTTGCACGTAAAATTGCAACAAGAGCCAGGTTTAGAAATTGTGGCTGAAGCTGAGGATGGCGAGACAGCAGTAGAAATGGTCAAACGCTATCCGTTGGATGTAGTGTTATTAGATGTAGGATTACCGGGAATAGGGGGAATTGAAGCTTGTCGTCAAATCAAGCAGCAAAATCCTCAACTTCCTATATTGGTGCTAACGTCGCATTCCCAAAAGTCTTTAATTACAAAGCTGATTGAAGTCGGGGCGCAAGGATATTGCTTGAAAGGAATTGCCGCAGAGACTTTAATTTTAGCAATCAGATCTGTCGCCGCAGGCGCTTCTTGGTGGGATACAACTGCAACTACACAGATTCGAGCTACGTTTGACAATAATTCTGTGACTGCTGATGCGGCAAAACAGGCGGATGAATCAACAATACCACTGACGCGGCGCGAACAAGAGATTCTTGCCCTGATCGCATCTGGTAAGTCAAATCAAGAGATTGCCCAGACTCTTTATATTACACCAGGTACAGTTAGAGTACACGTCCATGCGATTATTCAAAAGCTAGGGGTACGCGATCGCACTCAAGCTGCTGTCATGGCAATTCAAAAACAATGGATTCCCGATCTAGGGGCTGGAGACTAGGGGCGCTTAAGAGAGCGTTCTTGAGATAAGGAAGAATC
>QQTW01000414.1_pt1 | contig 26632 bp, 29 predicted proteins | sample 1904831 | NCBI WGS metagenome assembly QQTW01 (sample SAMN09435610, study PRJNA476489) | Subsurface metagenome, whole genome shotgun sequencing project. | reverse complement strand
GGCTTCGGACGAGTCCAATGCTGTATGCTGCAAGCTGGACACCGGTGACGTTCCAAGCTCATCTGCGACACGTCCCTACCTCGACGAGCTTCTCTCTCACTCTTCACCGTCTTCGTATCGGGACATGAGTTCTCCCTCACTGTGAAGCGTGAGACGAGCGTTGCCCTCGTTCGGCCGAGATACCCTGGGCTGTTATGTATGCTCTGAGCTGGACAAAATTGACCGTTTTACAGACTCGAAGAGACATGCGACGACCCGAGATGCGCAAGAGCACGCCGGCATACCGAGCAGGTCCTACCTCGAAGCGTCGTTGACAGTTGCAACAAGGCCAGAAGCGGCACCGAAAAAGGGCTTCTCCGTACAGCAAAGGACGAGGGTCGCGAATTGCAACTGATAAAATAGAGGCCGGCTCCCTAATCAAGCCTATGAACTCGCGAGACGTCAACAAGATGCCCGAGGGCGCCAACGCAAATCAAGTCGCGGCAACAACGATACTACCCATGTGCAGCAAAAGGATCGCTGGCAGCAACCATGCAATGAACCCAAAATCCCAAGCCGACGAGTTGCTCATGGTATCCGAGAACAGGTCGATGCTGTCCTTGAGCATCGCTCTAACCTTTTTTGCCATGTCCCTCCCAATGAACAGCGCGCCAGCATCCATGGTCGGGAATCCACCGACGTCCTCACACTTCCCCCGCCACGCTCCGAAATCGGCATGTGCCGAGAGACCAGTGTTTCCCGCGTGCTGAGCATGCAGAGCTTCTCAGGACGGCCGGAGTGGGCTGCCGTGTGCTAGCGCGAGCCTTCAGAGGAGCAGCAGGGATGTGAGAGGAGTACCCAGCTGGCTTGCCGGTAGGGATGGACCCCATCCAGCTCTCCGAATGGCCCGGGGTCGACCTGTGTGATTGGACATATGGATGCGTCAAGAACGGCGGCTGCCTACCCGCTGATGTCGACTTTTACTCCCGCCCGATAGCCCTTGAAGGATTCATTGCGCTTGGTGAGAATTTCTCTGGGGGTTTCTCCTCGCATCCCGCTCGATCGTCCTGCGGGACTTGTCGAGTTGCGCCCGCTTGACTCGCAATCAGTCCGTGAGGACGTCATCGTGTAACCGAAGGGTCTTGAGTTTGCGCTCAGATCCGCGATGTCGCCCCCTCGATGTCGGCCAACAGGATCTGACCTCCGCTTCTGAGGCGGAGCTGCCGCTCATCGAATGATTCGGACGAGACGGTCTTGATGACTTTCACGACTAGGGAACATTATGAGGGATTTGAGCGACAGAGGTCTTGAGGTAAATACGAACTGATGATTGTTTGATGATGAGATATCTTTTTGCTGTGACATGGCGTGTACTGAGAACGTACGGACATGTGATGACTTTGAAAGTGAGCTGCAGAGAGAAACACGAGAAGAGCAGAAGATCAGAAGAGCAGAAGAGGAAGGAGAAAGAGAGAACTTATGCTATCGAAGCCAGAGAGCAAGTGATGCTTGATCTCCTCCAGGACAACTCAGTGCCCGGATGCATATTAGCTGACCCATTTTTCTTCAGCCTTGCGGAACCCGAGTGACTGGTAAAGGGATCCCGAAGTCGCCATGCGTATAAAGCAAAAGCTGGAGTGTGGTATGATTGTTGCTTATGGTCAAGTCTGTTGCAGGAAATCCATCCCGCTGTTGCCGCCGATCATCCCGCGACTTGGCGCCTGCGGAGCCCCGGAGCACGAACGTGTCCTAGCGCCCTTTTCCTCCGCAGCCGCACGTTGTGGAACCCGAGATGCCACCTCCCGACTTCCTTCATTGTCCTTTTCCTCTTTGCCCTTTTCCATGTCCTCTGAGTGTTTGCAGTCTCTTTCTTTTAGAGTCTCATGCTCAAAGAACAATGGGGAGAAGATCGAAATCGGCATTTGAGCCCGCGGGGAAGCCCACCTTTTTGTCTGTCGCTTAGCCGTGTCGTGAGTCCCTTGATGGCTCACCACCGGCACCACCATCACCACCAGCGACTGCCATTCGCCGGACACCACCAGGCTCGCCATCCTGCTCGTCCAGCCCGACTTGGCGCATCCGACCAGCCTGGCGCCCCTGGGATCGGCATTCATAGAGCCCTGGACGAGTCTTTGCCTCCAGTCATCCACGGTTCGGGGTTGGGGGTCAACTGGTGTCGGCCCTCTGTCGCAAACAGGAAGCCGTTCCTCCATCCTGTATAGTAACGTACGGAGTAGGTATCTTGTGGTACTTTGCGGGTGGAAGTGAATGGGATAGGGGGGATGAGGAATGGCAGCAAATCCAGCTCTTTCAGAGTTCCTCCTATGTTTATTGATCGATATGGAGCCGCCTGGTAGGGACTTGATGGCATATCAGGCCGACGTGACCGTGACTCGTTTCCGCTTTCGACGTCCTTTCTCCCACCTGGGCACCCAGTTCCACGCCACCCACCTGGGCATTCACCTCCAAGTCTTAGCACTCACCACTACCTGCCGGTACTTATAGCCATTCTCAGCCCGGTTCCCTCTTCTTCTCCCTCTTCTTCTCTTCTCACTCACTCACTCCAACAATCTTCCTGTCTTGCATCCTGCTTTGCAAGTCCTCCATCACAACCACACTCTCGCTACTCCACTCTCACTTAGTTCAACCGTCTTTTCCAACCATGAAGACCGTCCTTTACCTTCTCGCCGCGCTCTGCGCCGCCTCCGTCTCTCTCGCGCAGGAGGATCCGGGCCCGTCTCCCACCGAGTCTGTTGGCTGTGTGGCTCACGGTGACCACTGGTGAGTGCTCTGCGTCTTCTTGCACAAAGAAAAGCTCCCCCTTTCGCTTTCACCAAACGATCAAAATACTGACTTGTATCTCGTATCGTCAAACAGGGACTGCGAAGGCCCACGTGAGACCGCTGCCGGTGCCTCTTCCGCTCCGGCTCCCGAAACCACCGAGGAACACTCGGAGGAGGAGCATGGCGAGGAGCACGCCGAAGGCTCTGGCGTCCTGCCTCCCTCCCCGACCGAGTCCATCGGATGCGTCGCCCACGGTGATCACTGGTAACTCACTCTAACCCCCTCGAAGATATTTCATCACAGCTAACGCACCGTCCAGGGACTGCGAAGGCCCGCGTGAGACCGCTGTCGGCGCCTCGTCCGCTCCAGCTCCCACCACGACCGAGTCCGCCGAAGAGCATGATGACGAAGACCATGCCGAAGGCTCTGGCGTCCTCCCGCCGTCCCCGACCGAGTCCGTTGGCTGTGTCGCCCACGGTGATCACTGGTACGTCGCGCAGGAACTCACTTCAAGACGATTGCTAGAGTCTGCAAAAGCATGTGGACTGACAACTGACTGGCATCAGGGACTGCGAGGGCCCAGCCACCACCGCCGCTGCAACCGCGACGACCGACTCTACCGTGACCAGCACCATCACCTCGTCAGCCGTCCTCAACGCCACGACGAGCGCGGACGCAGCTCCCGCCACCTTCACCGGCGGCGCTCCGCTCGCGGCTGCCGGCTCCGTTGGGTCTTTCGGACTCTTTGCCCTGGGTCTCTTGGGACTGGCATTCTAATTGAGCGACGCTAGCGATCGCTCGTGAGATGAAAACGGGCCGCGATGAAGCGACCATGCACTTGTACTAGTAATAGGACCGAAAATGGCTTAGGACTTTGGGAAATGGGGATCGAAATTCTCTTCTAGCCAGCTCTAATAGAGTTGATAATGGAAACGATGGTTATAAGAGACTTGTGAGCGACATTAACCGTGAATCGAGATGACAATGTAATGAACTCATAGCGATATCGTTACCTCAACCGTACGATGAAATGTTACCTGAGTGTTGATGGTCCAACCGCAGATCTATCATCAGCTCACATGCATGGGCTAGACCGGAGGTCTTCAATGTTCAATGTTGACTGGCTCTTCTCCAATTCGAGTGTTCAGTAGACAATCAACAGAATGCTTGGCTCTCGTGGTCGTCACAGGTGTGGCCTCAGGCATGAGGATTACCAAAACCTCGTGGATTTTATTTACCTCGGCTATTCTCAGTGTTCCTCAGGCACCACTTCTCCACTCCGGACAACTGGTCGAGATATCTGATTGCTGTCTCGTGGATTACACAGAACCTCAAGGGCCTTCGCGCTGTTTCTGAATTCACACTTTGCATACAAGGTCCCATCGCAGAGTCCTATCTGTCATCAAGACGGGAGATTCTCAGGTTGTAGTTACGTCACGGACACTGGAATTGTGTTCCACGCCGGCATAAACTTCACAGATTTTCCTGGATCTGGATTTATATTTCTATTTTGTGCATCGAAACGGCCCAATTCCAATGATCTGACCTCTAATCCGAGCACTCACCACGTAACATAACCACTCTCTCACGCACTGCCCTCTCACCACCAGCATGCCCCTCGCAATCGCCATCCACCAAACCCCCGGCGCCCCAGGCAAAGTCTACTACCCCCTCACGCACATCACCCTCCCTCCCCCAACCCCCCAACCGCACGAACTCATCATCCACCTCTCCGCCGCCGCACTCAACCACCGCGACCTCTTCATCCGCCAACACCTCTACCCGGGCGTCGCATTCTCCATCCCGCTGCTCGCCGACGGCTGCGGCGTCGTCACAGCCGCCGGCTCGTCGCACTCCGCGCAGCGCTGGCTGGGAAAACGCGTGATGCTGAACCCGGGGACCGGGTGGGCTGCGGCGCCGGAGGGACCGGAGAGCGGGGGGTATGCGATCATGGGCGGGACGCGGCTGAATCCGCGCGGGACGCTTGCCGAGGTGGTGACTGTGACCGAGGGGGAGGTCGAGGAGGCGCCGCGGCATTTGAGCGATGTGGAGGCGGCGGCGCTGCCGTTGGCCGGGTTGACGGCTTGGAGGGCGGTTGTGGGGAAGAGTGGGTGTTTTGGGGAGGGGACGGGGGAGGGAAGTGGGAAGGGGAAGAGGGTGTTGGTTACCGGGGTTGGGGGCGGGGTCGCGTTGATGGTGGTTTTGTTTGCGGATGCGTTGGGGTGTGAGGTTTGGGTTACGAGTGGGGAGGTGGGGAAGATTGAGAGGGCGAGGGGGTTGGGTGCGAAAGGGGGTGTGAGTTATAAGGAGACTGGGTGGGAGAAGAGGTTGTTGGAGATGTTGCCTGAGGGAGGGAAGTATCTTGATGCGATAATTGATGGTGCCGGCGGTGATATTGTCGAGAAGGGTGTGAAGCTGCTCAAGGTCCGTATAACTCCTCCAAGACGCTGTGTGAACAATAGGTTGCAGCATGACGACACGCCTGACTGACACCGTTCAGCCCGGCGGCGTAATCGTGTCGTACGGCATGACGCTCGGACCCAAGCTGCCGTTTCCCATGAGCGCGGTGATGCGGAATATCGAGCTGCGAGGCTCGACCATGGGCTCGCGTAGAGAGTTCAAGGAGATGATGCAGTTTGTGCGGGAGAAGAAGCTGCGGCCCGTCATCTCGAGGGCGGTGAAGGGGTTAGAGGACCTCGGTGTGATTGATGGACTTTTTGAGGATATGCGGAATGGGACGCAGTTTGGGAAGTTGGTGGTTCAGATTCGGACGGATGAGTCGAGGAGCAAGTTGTAGGTCGAGGTTTGATTTGAGGGTTGTATATGATGATGGGTATCATCAAATGTTGACTTTAAAGACTCGCTATCCGTTAACCAAAATTGAGCTGATTGATTCTGGTATCAGTGCGGCCAGGACGATATGAAATTAGGTTGTGTCGAGTTTTATATTGTAGCTCAACGGGCTTCAACTGGAAGCGGTCAATCGTCACCTTTACTGCCCCAAAGATCTAGTACTGTCAGTTTCTGCAAGGCACAAGGCCAGTGGAGAACTCACGTCTACATGTCGGAACCACAATCGGCCGTTTCTGTCCAATCGCACATGCCAATCCCCTCCGAATACATCCCAAGTCGGTAGTTAACGGCAGCTGAAAAGATACCTCGCACACCTTTGGCGTAGAAGTCGACCGGACACTATTGGGAGGTATTCTGCAATACTCTGCAATGGCGAGCTGGAGCGATGCGTCGCAGAGACCATACCATCCTTCAGTGGTATACAATGAAAGCTTGATATCTGTCACCAGCGAACCTGAACGTGCAGAGTGCGGGTCCAGGGTGCATGACGACCTGCTCCTCTGTATTGCTTGTGCCGGTGACCTGCGTGCCAGTTCATGCTCTTCAGGACTGGGTATCCAGTCCTGGGTGCAAGATGAGAGCTGAACGATGAAATTGTGCAGAGCAATGAAAGCGAATATGGCTCTCAGCGTCATCCGCATCTTGCCATGCTCTAAACATATGGAAAACTGGGAAATGGCGGTGACTGGGGTGGAAATGCCAACAACTTATTGTATATGTAGTAGAAAATTCTCCGACTATATTCTGCTATCGTGGACAATGCAGAATGAAAAGACCTCACCTTGGTCCGAGAGCTCATAGCCTGATATTCTGGACCCGTCTTCCAACGCTATATCATACTCTATCGTCGAATGGGAAAGAGAATGTGAGCCCGCACCTGTTTTTACGTATATCGCCTGTCCCTTAAAATTTGGACTGGTTATAGCAGACCGTTAGCCGCCTCAGACTAGACGCAAAGGCTCCCGCCCGGGCGAGGTCCTGAGATGCCGGAGCGAGGGCCCCTGGCGCACGAAACAAGCTTGCCCAGGTTGGAATTACAGCATGCCAAGAACTATCTAGGTACTGTGCAGAGTCGAGCGCTAACCGAAAATAGAACCACTTTACGCGTGGAAGGTTGCGCGACGCGTCGCGACTTAACACCCCTCCTTAACCCATTCAATCCCATTTCTCGATCTGCATCTATCGCATGAAAGTTAGAACACACCGCATCACCGTCTTGCAAGGTGTTCATCATCAACCAGGACACAACATTTAGGTCTAGCTCGTGCTACGCATTTCCAGCCCTTCAAAGATGGACGGCATCCAATTGCGCGATGAGTTGGTGCGGGACCGCATTCGAGCGGCGGAGGAGTTCTTGGATCCTAGTAAGGCCTGAAGCAGTCTGTTGTCTTCAAAAGCTTACCGATGTCTCAGCGGATCCTCGTGCGCGCAGGTACGGCTCTGGAACGCCGGCACTACCAGCCATAGTGCGCTGACTTGCGACCTAGTTACCGAGCCGATATCGTCCTGATGCTGAACCGCGGCCTGAGACGGCTAACAGTGAGTTGGCCGTTATTCTCGGTATGGACAGGATTGACAGACAATCAGGTCAGCTTAGACGAGGTTAGAGCGCACAATAGGGAAATGGCGAATGGGTGGGATCAATGTCACCTCTGACTCAAGTCTGCCGACTGACGGAAATCAGACTCCTCAACACCCCATTCGACTTATCGCAAGCCTTCGACCGTGCCTTGAAGAACATAGTCGCCACACTACCCAATCGTCCTCCCAAAGAGTCAGCAGAAGAGACAGTACGTTGTTGCAATTGATAAACGGATAGCTTGCTAATGGCTTAGCTATACTACTGCGCCTTTATCGGCAGCTTTGGAGAATTCACATGCAACCCCCGAACACTCAGTTCCATCCACTTGAACCACATGGTCTCGCTCGAAGGCATTGTAACCAAGTGCTCTCTGGTCAGGCCGAAGGTGGTGAAAAGCGTACACTACAACGAGAAGAAGTTGATGTTCCACTTCAGAGAGTACCGAGATCAGACGATGACGGCAAACGGTGCGGCGAGCACCAGTGTATATCCGACCGAAGATGAGGATGGTAATCCGGTGGGTCCGAGGCGCAGTCTGTTCTGATGTAAGCGCTTACGCATGTGTAGCTGATTACGGAATACGGATACTGCACCTACCGTGACCATCAGACCATCTCGATCCAGGAGATGCCAGAACGAGCACCTGCTGGACAGCTACCCAGAAGTGTCGATGTCATCCTAGATGACGACCTAGTGGATCGGGTCAAACCCGGCGACAGGATACAGCTTGTAGGCATCTATAGATCATTGGGAAATCGCAATGCGGGCTCTGGGAGTGCCGCTTTTCGCACACTTATCCTCGCAAACAACGTCATACTGCTTTCGTCAAAGTCAGGAGGCGGAATAGCGCAAGCTACCATCACAGACACGGACATCCGCAACATCAACAAGATCTCGAAGAATCGAAGAGTCTTTGACCTCCTATCGCAATCGCTCGCGCCGAGTATATATGGTCACGACTACATTAAGAGGGCCATTCTGCTGATGTTGCTGGGAGGAATGGAAAAGAACCTTGACAACGGCACCCACTTGAGGGGGGATATCAACATCCTCATGGTCGGCGATCCATCGACAGCCAAATCTCAGCTGCTCCGTTTCGTTCTGAACACGGCACCATTAGCAATTGCCACCACCGGTAGAGGCTCCTCCGGTGTCGGTCTCACCGCAGCCGTCACTTCAGACAAAGAGACCGGCGAACGACGCCTCGAAGCCGGAGCCATGGTCCTCGCAGACAGAGGCGTGGTTTGTATCGACGAGTTCGACAAGATGAGCGACATAGACCGTGTGGCCATCCACGAAGTGATGGAGCAGCAGACGGTCACGATTGCCAAAGCCGGCATACACACTTCCCTCAACGCACGATGTAGCGTTATTGCGGCGGCAAACCCAATCTATGGCCAGTACGACACGCACAAAGACCCTCATCGAAACATCGCCCTACCAGATTCTCTCCTTTCACGTTTCGACTTGCTCTTTGTCGTCACAGACGACATCGAGGACGCCCGGGACCGTCAAGTTTCGGAGCACGTCCTCCGCATGCACCGGTATCGACAGCCAGGAACCGAAGAAGGTGCCCCTGTGCGCGACTCCGGAATGCAGTCTCTCGGTGTGGGACTGGATGTCGAAGCAGATGCGAACCGCCCAACCGACGTCTACGAGAAATTCAACATCATGCTCCACGCCGGCGTCACAGTAACCGTGGGACGGGGCGCGGCACGGCGAGTGGAAGTGTTGAGCATCCCGTTTATCAAGAAGTATATCCAGTACGCGAAGACCAGGATAAAGCCTGTGTTGACCAAGGGCGCTGCGGACCACATCGTCGCCACATACTCCGCGCTGCGTAACGACGAGCTCGAAGGCAATCAGCGGCGCACAGCGCCGATGACAGCGCGTACGCTCGAGACGCTTATCCGTTTAGCAACGGCGCACGCGAAGGCTCGCTTGTCGAATCGGGTGGAGCAGCGCGATGCAGAGGTCGCGGAGGGAATTCTTCGTTTCGCTCTCTTCAAAGAAGTGGTGGCGGACGAGAGGAGGAAGCGAAGAAAAGTCAACCGGGAAGCAGACGCCATGTCAACAGATTCAAACGACTCGTCAGATGACGATGCGGATGAGCAAGAGGACGACACGCAACGGACCGCCAACCAGCGAAGTGGCGGACCCCGGACTCGAAGCCAGCGCACGACCAATAACACATCGAACGGCGTCAATGGGCACTCGCGACAGGACGAGAGCGACATGGATGCAGACGCGGACCCCGACAGCGACGACAACTACACTGGTTCGCAGCGGACTTCCAACACGAGAGGCAGTCGCGCAGGTCGCACTGCCGCTTCGACGTCTCAGTTCTCCCTCGCTTCATCGCAGCCGGCGTCGCAGCTGCTACGCTCGCAAACGGACGAAGACACGCAGGATTCTGCGCCGGCAAACATCGCTCCCGCAAGGCTGCAAGCGTTCCAAACGGCGCTCGGCCGGCTCCTCAACGGCCCCTTGTTCGCCAACGACGCCGCTGACGTGGAACCGTTGGTGGCGGCGGTGAATACACGGCTTGCGGCTGGGGAAGCGCGGTTTGAGGAGGCGGAAGCGGTCAAGGCATTGGAGGCTTTGAGTGAGAGGAATAAGATTATGTAAGTCTGAATAGTGCCCTTAACCTCCTCGCGAATCCTTTCAAGAGATTACGCCGTTTTGTCTCCTATAACAGAGCTAACAAACCCACAGGTTCTCGGGTGGCATCGTGTACAAGATATGATTGGCTCAACAGTATAGCGGATCATTATTTAGAAGAGTGAGCCTGAGTGAGCCCTTTTCCTTGCGATCGTGGTCACCTCCATAGCGATACCAAGAGAATCTATCGCGCAGCTTCTCCACCGAAAGGCGAGACCAAGCATTCATTACCGCTGAAAAGCAGGTATTGGAACTCCTCCCTCAATGCCTGTCTTGCTCGCCGGTAGTCCTGCATAACATAGCGAGCAATTTCCTGACATGCTCTGAGACGTCAGTTTGAATGGTGTAGAACTTTTGTACTGACTAGAGAGTAGAGTGAGTCGCCAGCATCTGCTTGGCCACTCTGATCACCATGTCAATTTCTTGTCATCTAGCTCGTCTCAGGTGGAAGGCCAAGATCCAGTCTTCCAGGATGCTGGTGCTGGTGCTGGCGGTGCTACACCTCAGGCAGCCCATGGCCTCATTTACCGTGATTTTGTGCACGATGTGGTTTCGTCGCGCATGTAGGGGTTTTCATAGGCTGACTGCAGGGCCCAGAGCATACGAAGCCTAGCTTTGTTGAGATTTGGAAGGCATTTTCCGACAGAGTCGTGGGCGGCATCGAAGTCACCCCGATTGAGAGGGTCGTGAGCAAGGAGCCGAAACATGATGACGACAATCTCTCCAAGTGGCACCACCAGCATGTCCTCAGAGACCTCGATACGGTCATATCAATCGTCGACCTGCCTCTCCAACTCTTCAAGGAATGCCAGCAATCTGGCGAAGCCCAATAGAAGTTAGTCCACACGCTCTGCAAGAATGCTCGAAGATAAGCTACTGAGAAGGCCACGTCTTCAAGTAAAGCGCCTCGCAATACAACACGGAGGGTAATGGCTTATGACGCGGGTTCAGGTCATACCGCGGTCATTGATCGATAGAGCTCGAAAGCAGGCTATACGACAGGCTTGAAGAAGAATAAAAAGCCCGGCATCACAGTGTTGCACTTAGTAGTGGAATCAAAGAACCGTAGCTTCCCTGAGCCGCAACACAACTGCTTTATTCGCCGCACGCCGGGGCTGCTCGCTCCCTCGCTGAGCGCATTTGGGCAGGCTTTGCGTATGGCCATAGGGTAATCCATGGGAGCACCATGGCGTCACGGCTGGTAGCGTTAGATATCACTGGTATGCAAAAGATGTCCATCAGTAAGAGATTGTCGCTCGAAAACTCAAGTAACTAGTAGCTATAAATCTGTTGATCAAAGCAGTGCTACTGGGCGCTTGACACTACTAGTGTGAGTTCGATAGAGAAGTGAGAAGAGTCGGTCATCTCCAGTTCTGCCCTACCCTCTCCAGCACTCACTGATGACCGCCTACTTCCTCTATAGCAGAGTGTCTCTTGTGCAATCAAAACCTCCCTCCATATGCCTCTGTCCTTGAAAGGAACTCTTCCCAGCAGCCTAAATCCACATCGAAACACTTTGACAATCTGTCTTGAGCTCGTGAGATTACATGCCTTCAGCCGGTGCGCGAAAGCGTGACCGCAGTGTGTCATTCTACACCTAAAGTCTTAATCTGAGTCCCAGTGGACCCATGGCGCTGATGCCGGTATCGGTCTTCGCGCTTGCGCTTGCGGTGTGTTATTTGCGTCGTTCGTGCGCTTTTCATTGCATGTCGACAATCCCGGGTGATGTTGATGATACTTACACGGGTCACCAACAAGCTCGCGAGAGCGCTTCTTATTCTGCTTAGGTTTCCTTTTTATGAACTCCAGGGCGAGATCCTTCAGAAAGTCTTTGGGGAGAGTATCCGCAGCCTCCGCCTGCCAGTCCGCCAGTTCGCAGTCCATGGCCAAGTCTACAAGCAGAGCACGTGCCTTGGAAGATTCGGGCGTATTTTCGTAAATCTCTTTTATGACAGATACCGGAGGCAACGAGTTGCCCTCCTCGGTGGTGGCGAAGCTGATAATGGCGTTGATGACAGCATCTTGGAAGTTTCCGTCTTGAATCCTGTCACCGAGAACATAGGCCTCTGCCAATAGACATTGGTCGGCCTCGGTAAGAGGTTGAGTTTGATCGCTTTTCACAGGCAATGTCTTGCGATAAAGCCAATGAACGTAGGTGTGGAAGACTTGTGGATCGTCCTCTTTCAGTGTGACTGATCGCTCTCCTGACTCTCTCCATCCTCCGCTCATTATCGTCTTGAAGTAGTCGGACCCTTCACAAATTAAGGCCTCGTGGACGTTGAACACGGCCGGAGGTTCCGACCCCACGATGACTTTAACGATGTCCCCATCCAGGCTAAACATCGGTCGGTTGGAGTAATGAAAGAAGAGCGGAGTACATACCTTAGAATTTGGTTACGACTAACGACACTTGCCATGACTCGTTGGCAAGGCAAGAGAAAGGCGAAGCTTCATCCCACTTCATCTGAAATATCCACTCGAGAAGACTTCGATCGCTGAAATGAGGAAATGAGGAAAGGCCCTGATTCTTTGTTGAGAGCTTCTTTTGATGAGTGGGTACTGAACTGTTTCAAGCCCTCAGCTCATTAGCCAGTGTGCCTCTGCTCGTTACCATCTTTCAGTGACTCATTACTGCGAACCTGCTTTGTAAGATGACTGAAGTCTATTCACAATCCAGTATGACTACGATAGAAAAAAGGCTTAAGATGTACATGAAACATGCAATTAGTGAATGTTCACTTACCAGGTCCAAGGGCGTACAGTACTTCCTTGTTGGGCGCGCTGGGATGTGGGCGGTGTTGGAACGCGAAACGTTCAAAGTCCGAGTGAAATCCCGCAAATGCGTCCTTCCGCAAACAGCATACCTTCCCAGTGGAGGAGGTAACTGGCAACGTCGAATTGGAAGCCAAGCACAGTAGTACCGTACGGGGTAGAATAAATATGTTCAAGGTCTCCAGAGTTTTTTCAAGGCCTTCCTCGACCACGTCGCTCATGGACCTACTCCATGGCCCACAGATTGAGGCATTTCATTCTTAGCATGTTGCTTGGTACCGTGGTCTGTCTTCAAGATGATTTTCTCACAGCAATCTCAGAGGTGTCCTCAGTCCCATCGTATCGAGATGCGTCGTTAAGAGCTGGCGCGCAAAATACGCTGGTCTCCCGAAATCCAGGAATCATTCAGAACCTTCGGAGTTTCCTCGGCTTGGGGTCCCACACGAAATGTCTGTACCAAGATACTGGAGAGGGGAATTCAATCGTCCTGCTAGAACTACCGTTGTCAAGACGGGATTCACGAATTTGCACTTATGAGTTCGGTCGAGTCTTTGAAGCATATTGCATGGATAAAGTTCACCCTTCGCAATATCCCAACAAATTAACAATCGAGTTGGTGGGACATGAGAATGGACTCTGCCACTTTATATTTAGAGTGGACGATCCATCGACCTGCATTGAGGAGCTACTGAACTGCTCGAAGCACAAGCGGCTGAGCCCTGTCAAATGTGTACGTCTAACGCAGTCATACCGGACGGATTGGCGTTCGTGTCGACCTTGGGTCTTGCTGACAGTTCATAGATAGACGTTACCCCGAAGGGTTGAAATTCATATACATGCGTGGGATTACCAGAGTATGCTCGAGTTATATACTTATGCATTGCGAGACGACGAAGACGCACAGCATGAGTTAGACCGACAATAGATGTACAGACTCCGGCAGAGGCGCCATGGATCGATTGTTCTATGACAGACTGCCATGGGCTCTTTGTGGGAACTTTTTGACTCAACGAAAAAGCTCGATGATCGTTCACGCGAAAAAAGAGACCCCTTGCGCCAACACAAATATTCAAGTATATATCTCTTCTCGTCAATAGAGTGCTCGGATTATGTGCCGATCATAGAAAACTTTGAAATCAAAAATAGAAAGTGAGTCCAAGCAATCAATATGTCAGCGTAACAAACTTGCCGGCCCAGACGGCATTCCTATCAGTTCTTTCCACTACCTCGTTGAATATCCATGAGCCCACATCAGACCTCCTGATCGTGTACCCGACGGCCGGACATGGCGCCTCTTCAGCATGAGCTCCAGACCTGGATTTGGACTCAGGGGATAGTATCCAGCCAACGCGAACATTTCCTTTCGGTGGTCCGTCGAGCAAGAGCGTCGGTCTCACAACCACAAAGTCTCCCACAGGCGGAAGAGAGCTGTTACCGCATGCGGCAGCTAAAGTCTCCTCCATGACGCGTTTGTCAGCATGTGGGATGCTGAGGAGCCAGTGGTAAAGGGGAAGATACACGAAAGGTACATCGCGTGAGTTGTCAAGCCCAGTTGTGGATATTGCCAATATAAGAGGCTTCGAAGCGGTATTCATTCCTTGATTGTGTTGCTCAGTGTGGATGGCCCGCAAGGTGTTCGTTATGACGCCCATTGCGTCCCCGCAGATGTGTGGATCGTCGAGCGTGACCGGCTGAAACAAGCTACTCTGGAATTTTGGAAAGCTGCCGACGCCGAATATGATGATATCAGCGAGGCGATTGTCGTGATATAAAGTGCTGCGGACGCTTGAATTGCTCTTGACGTCCCCTTGGATAATGGTAAGATTCGAGTCCAAGAGTTCCGCAGGGAGCGAATGCTGGGTCGTCAAGATATTGGTGAGCTTTGACGGAGCCCGAGCGACTGGGTAAGATCTGTTAGTGCAAGCGTTCATGCCTGAGATATGCAGACGTACGAGCTGTGGCTTGATAACCGGCGGAGAGAGCCAGCGCGAGTGTCTGCGAGGCGCAACCACCTGTTGCTCCAAAAAAGGCGAGCAGAGGTTTCTTCGCTGTCGGAAGGGTTGCCATGATGGATAATGGTCAATTTGCGGCCCGAGAAGGATCTTTTGATTCAATAACCCTGGATCCGAAGTAAGGATACCTAGGCGTGTATGATGATGCTGAATCGTATGGTATGGTGCATCTTGCCTCGAGCAATTGTAAGCTTGGAAGATTTATAGCTTTTCGAGGTGCCAGAGTGTCGTGTACCCGCCGCGACATAATGCTGCGCCCGAATCCTGCGATACTCCGCCGGCGGCAATCCTTCAAGGCTCGGGGCATCTTGTTGAAGATACGTCAAAGCTTGGATGGACGGAGCTAGCACCATTCTGGTTAGAAGTGGTCTGGAACTGCCCGCCCTTCGATTTACGATTATTCTCCATAGTACTGAATGACGAAGAATTGTATGGATAGACTGCTATGCCTGGATCAACTCAGCCTTCTTTGAGCTTTGAGTTTCTCACCCAATTCTTGCTAGCAACACTAACAAGCAACAGTTGAAGAGCCTTTGTTGCTTGTTGGATTGCTTTAACGCTAAGCGAGGCGCCCGCTCTATCGGACCCTTATCGATAAAGCTCCGGTATCCCCGCGCGGCACGCAACCATGATATTCCACGATACACCAAAATTGTCCCCCAGCTTGCCTCCTGCAGCAAACCTTCTCGAAAGCGCGTATTTTCCGCAACAGTCACTGCGAAGTTTAACATACAATCGAACCGCTCACTGTAACCTTATACCTTAGCCTCATTGTCCGATCAGACAAAGCGCACAATGCCTCCCAAAAAGAAGGCCAACCAGAAAGGCAACGATGACTGGGAAGCCGATCTCGGCGAGTCTATCGAGCCCCCCGCTGCAGACACCCCGCAAGAGGAGGAGGCAAACGATGATGCAGCCAACGGAGAAGCAATGGGAGGCGGTCTACTTGCGGCGCTGAAGAAGAACAAAACCAAGAAGGCGAAGAAAGGAAGGCCGGTTGAGGACTTTGTGGAGGGCGAGGATCCGGCGGAGAATGGAGTGGAGCCATCAGAACCGGTCGACCTGGCAGCCAAAGCACCAGAGGAAGCGACTTTGGATGATGATGACATGTTTTCGGCGCCGGTGAAGAAGCCAAAGGGTGGCAAGGGCGGCAAGCCAGAGAAGAAGGAGGAGACTGCGGAAGCGGATGGCGAGGAAGGGGACGATGCGGGTGGGAAGTTGAAGTCGAAGAAGGAGAAAGAAAAGGAGAAAAAGGAGCGGGAGAAGCAGCGCAAGAAGGAGCAGGTATGATGACGATCTGTACATGTCGGAAGCTGTAATCGCGTATTGATCATATCCACAGGCAGCCAAGAAGAAGACAACAGCTCCTGTGACAGCACCCACTCCCGCACCTGCGCCTACAGTCGAAGCAGCCAAACCTGCGCCGGAAGAGAAGAAGCCGGCCGCCCCGGCACCCGAACCTGCAGGCACAAAGAAGAAGAAGCTCAACCCAGCACTAGCAGCCCTCCAAAAACAACAAGAAGAACGGCGCAGGCTAGAAGAGGAACTAGCACGAACAGCGGCAGAAGAGCAGGCGCGAATAGAAGAGGAAGAGCGCCAGGCCGCTGAAGAAGCGAAGAAAAGAGAAGAGGCCAAGGCTGCACGGAAACTGAAAGAAAAGGAGAAGAAAGAGCAGCTGAAGAAGGAAGGAAAGTTTCTGACGAAGGCGCAGAAGGAGGCCCAAGCAAAGGCAGAGCTGCGCATGAAGCAGCTGCTGGAGAGTGGTGCCAAAGTCGCTGGGCTTGACGATCCGTCAGAGAAGAAAAAGCCAGTGTACGATAATCGAAAGAAGAAGGGACCGAAGAAGGGACCTGAGGAGACAAAGAAGGACGATGTCCAGGCCGACGCGGAAGCCGAGGCGCAGAAGCAGCTGGAGGAGTTGAGACTGACTCAAGAGCAAGAGGAAAACGCGAAAGCGGCTGCAGACGCGGCACACGACAATGCTGAGGCGAAGAAAGACGAGGAAAGTGATGACCTCGACGATTGGGAAGCCCAGGCAGATGCTCAGGACGGGGTCAAAGATAGCTGGGATGCTCCGACGGACGAAGAGGACAATGCGCCAAAGCATGCCTCGAACGGCAAACCGGCCCAAACTTCCGCTGGTGGAAAAGCCAACGCGAAAGCGCAAGCCTCCCAAGACGAAGACGACTCGGACGAGTCATCGGACGAAGAAGACGGCACAGCAACTCAACGAGCAGCGGCTGCCAAAAAGGCAGAAGCTGCCGAGCGGCGCAAGAAGCTCCACGAGGAAGCCCTCGCAGCGCGATCAAAAGACAATCTGCGTTCACCCATCTGCTGTATTCTGGGTCACGTCGATACTGGAAAGACAAAGCTGCTGGACAAAATCCGGCAAACGAATGTCCAAGAAGGCGAAGCTGGAGGAATCACGCAGCAGATTGGCGCCACCTACTTCCCCGTGTCAGCCCTGCAAAAGAAGACAGCAGTCGTCAACAAGGATGGGTCATTCGAGTTCAAAGTTCCTGGACTTCTGGTCATCGATACACCCGGTCACGAATCTTTCACAAATCTTCGATCCCGAGGGTCCTCGCTCTGTAACATTGCAATTCTGGTTGTTGACATAATGCACGGTCTGGAGCCTCAAACACTGGAGTCAATGAAGCTTTTGAGGGATAGGAAGACACCGTTCATCGTAGCTCTGAACAAGATCGATCGTCTGTATGGCTGGAAGCGAATAGACAACAACGGCTTCCAGGAGAGTCTGTCCATGCAGAACAAGGCTGTCCAGAACGAATTCAAGGACCGTCTCGAGAAGACAAAAGTCGCTTTCATGGAGCAGCAATTCAACTCCGAACTCTACTACCAAAACACATCTCCGAAAAACGTCGTCTCTCTCGTCCCTACCTCTGCGCACACTGGAGAGGGTATCCCCGATATGCTCAAGCTTCTCATCACTCTGACTCAAGAGCGGATGACAAACAAGCTGATGTATCTCTCCGAGGTCGAGTGTACCGTGCTTGAAGTAAAAGTCATCGAAGGTCTCGGCACCACCATTGACGTGGTCCTGTCCAACGGCGTCCTGCGCGAGGGTGACCGCATAGTGTTATGCGGCCTTGAAGGGCCAATCTGCACCAACATCCGCGCACTACTGACCCCAGCAGAGATGAAAGAGCTGCGAGTCAAGTCGCAATACGTCCACAACAAAGAAGTCAAGGCCGCGCTAGGCGTGAAGATCGCCGCCAACAACCTCGAAAAAGCCATCGCAGGCTCACGGCTACTAGTCGTGACCGACGACGACGACGAAGAGGATCTCGCCGACGAAGTCATGGGCGACCTGCAGCACCTCCTCGGCAAAGTCAGCACAACCGGCCGCGGCGTCAGCGTGCAGGCGTCGACGCTCGGCTCGCTGGAAGCGCTGCTGGAGTTCCTGCGCGTGTCAAAGATCCCCGTCGCCAACATCAGCATCGGGCCGGTGTACAAGCGCGACGTGATGCAGGCGGGTATCATGCTGGAGAAGGCGCGCGAGTACGCCGTGATGTTGTGCTTCGACGTCAAGGTCGACAAGGAGGCCCAGGCGTATGCCGACGACGTTGGTGTCAAGATCTTCACCGCGGATATCATCTACCATCTCTTCGACGAGTTTACGAAGCACATGGCGCAGTTGGCCGAGCAGAAGAAGGAGGAGAGTAAGATGCTGGCGGTGTTCCCGTGCGTGCTGAAGCCGGTGGCGGTGTTTAACAAGAAAGATCCGATCGTCATTGGCGTGGATGTCGTCGAGGGGGCGTTGAAGATGCTCACGCCCATTGCGGCCGTCAAGGCGAATCCGGTCACGGGTGTGAAGGAGATCATCAGCTTGGGTAGAGTGTAAGCCGTGACGGCAGCTCATTCCTGTCCTCCAAAATCTTGCACATGATTGCTAACGGTACGCAGCTCCTCCATTGAGCGCGACCACAAGCAGATCCAGGTCTGCAAGAAAGGACAGCCATCGGTGGCCGTCAAGATCGAAGGGCCCAACCAGCCGCTGTACGGCCGCCATCTGGAGGAAAAAGACACTCTCTACTCGCTCGTATCGCGAGCCAGCATCGATACCTTGAAAGAGTTCTACCGTTCAGATGTTAGCATGGACGAGTGGAACTTGATCCGGAAGCTGAAGCCGATATTTGACATCACGTAATTGCCCAAAAGATCGATGTACAGACGCTGGTGATTTCCCATGTAGTAGCTGTGTTCTGTGCTGATAGACAAGTTGAAGCTACTGCTCTTGTATATACCTTATGATGTCTTAGCTTACTCACTGGCGGGTGAATGGCGTTTTGGGCATTAATGGGTTTGTCGTTCAGCATGTCATAACATAAAAACTTGCATGAAACAGCTCATCCGCTCATCACATGCACCCTACGTTGTGATGGAGCACGAAGTGATTCTCATGTGCTCACTGAGAACGTTGCTGTCACGCTCGCAAAACTCGACTGTTGATTGACAGGGTACCAGCTGTCAGGCCCGATAGATAGCTTGGCGCTTCACAGCGTTCGAAGACATATAACTGATCTTTACACCTCATGTTGGCTGAATAGGATGAAATGATAATGATATTCCCCTCTCATTACGCGTCAAAACTGGGTTGGGTATGTCTGACATAGTAAAATAAAAAGAGTGTCTGTCGTAACACAGTCTGTCAATCATGGTAGTCATAAGCCAGCTCGCCGGACCATCATACCAGCCAAAATACCATGATCCGTGCTCGTGAGGTCGTAAGCCACAGCAACAGCGCATGAAACATCAGGAGAGTCGTCTTTGCCCATGGTATCCCATCCAAAACATCACCAGACCCATCCCAGCCCTCATACAACCCGTTCTAACAATGAGATCTGTCTAATCGGAACCGCTATCAGAGCTGCTACCGTCGATACCGCGACTCCTGCTGCGCGAGTGCGAGCCGTGTCGTCTGTGCTTGTGCTTCCGGGATCCCTCCGCGTAGAGACCGCTCACGGCGGCGCTGGAGGGATTCAGATAAGACGAGCCGGTATAATGCGAGGAGCCGCTGTATTGCGAGCCGTGTGACGACCCACCGTGCGAGGAGTGGCCATGCGAGGATGAGTGGTGGTGGTGCTTATGATGCTTCTTCTCTTTCTTCTTCCTGTTCGAGGGGAAACCTTCATCAGCGGCGGTCCGGAGGAGAGCGTCCGACAAAAGCTGCTCGGGGCGCAAAAGAGTGGGTTTCAGAGCTTACTTGTCGTGCTTATCATCCAAGATATTCGCGCCGACCGCGCCGGCAATCATCCCTCCAAGCGTACCCAGCGTTCCACCGCCCAGCTTGTGCCCGAGGAAGCCGCCTCCGACGCTGCCTACGAGCGTCGAGCCGAGTCCGCGGTCACCTTCGGCGGCTCCACCGGGAGCACCGTGTCCGTGCTCGGATGCGGGCGGAGGAGCGTATCCCTGCTGTTGCTGAGGCGGGTATGGAGAGTAGCTGCGGTTCGGGTCGTCGTAGGGAACGACGGCATCCTGAGGGCCGCCGTAGGGCGGGCCGCTCTGGTAGTTGGCGGGCGCTGGTTGCTGGTACGGATCATGTGGAGGTGCGTAGGGACCCTGAGCTGTTAGAGCGCTGAGAGAGGTGGAGAAGTGATGATGCGGGGTTACCTGGGTTGCTGGATACGGGCTCCCGCCGTACTGCTCCTGTCCGTGATATCCTTGGGGCGGCGGAGGAGCGCCGTATTGCTGCTGTTGGTCATAGCCGTAGCCTTGAGGCGGGGGAGCGCCGTGGTGTTGCTGGTGCTGGTCATGCGGAGGGTAGGCTCCACCGTAGTAATCGTGGCTGGACATGATGACTTGTAGTTGCTGTAGGATATTCGATATTGTAACGAGAGGTCGCAAGTTAGGCCAAGGGATACAGATTGCTATGAGAAACTCGCTCAAGGGATTCTAGAAGGACGGAGGGTCGGCAGGGTATTTATGCGGGCGCAACAAGAGGTTCCAAGGTTCCCAGGTTGTCGATGAGGAGTCAGGCGCAGCGACGCGGCGGCAGACGGTGGAAGCTGACTCGGGTAATCACGGGAGAGACCTTTTGTCACCTTTCCCGCTGGCTTTACGCGCGCTTCCAGCTCACGGACGAGACAACGACAGAGGCGCGAGACCAGACGGCGGCTTCGACTACAGCTAGATCGATCCGACTGGCAGCAAGTAACGGGCGAGGCGGTGTTCGGGGACTCCGCTGCTACTTGAATGCAGGACGCCGCATGCTGCTGGCCGTATGCGCGTGTTCCCGTCCTGCCGCTTGCGTGCTCTGGGGCAGGGCTGCGAGGAAACTGCCCCGCCGAGTCGGACGGCGTTAACCCGCAAGGCTGTGCACTTGTTGCAGTGAGGCTGAGTTACGAGCGTTGGAAGCCGTGGAGATCCACCGCGACCCAATCGAGACGAGTATCGCAGTCGCAATCCAAACCGCACTAGGATGCTTCCAACTCTGACATCCTGCGAACAGATACTCTCTTGAATCCACAGAGGAAGCTCATCAGATGGTCCGCATACCGCTCGGGAGCGTCGGTGGCCTGATATGTCGTGTATACAGTGGTAGTCTGTTACAGGCCTTTACGGCATTCCTGATGAGGCAACGCCCATGGCGCCAGATACGATCGTTCCAGCAGAGTCCCTCTTTTGCTTCCACAAGGCTTGCTTGATTGAAGAGCACCTCTTAAGATCCAATCAAATCACATCTGTTATAGTAGTCCTGAGCCGCTTATAAAGGTACTTTGGTGGTCGCTAGTTGGTCTCATCCGTGGTGCCTGCGTTCTTCTCTTTTGACCGCCATCAATGAATGCTCCGCGCATTTCCAGGATCTCTTCCGCACAAAGGCTGTCACCATGGAACTCATGATGCGTATATCTTTCCTCGTCCTCGCTGCAATCCTGCTCCAGCCTTCGTCATGTGTAAGTGCCACAAAGAGCCGCCAGAGACGCTTTGACCTGCTGAAAAGTGTGAAGTTCTCGAAGAACACATGCAAAGTCTATCGGGTCGGGCAAAGCTTGAGACACGATTCATTCTCGAGGCCTCTATTGACGACCCACTTTCCTTCATTTGTCCTCACATTCAGTGGGAAGGAGTCCATCGCTCGATGTGGGCCCTCCCTGTCCACAGTATTCGCGGACAGTTGTAATACGCTGATGCCCGCCGGCAACCTGCAAATCATACCAGGTCACAGCAGCGTAGTAGGCGACGAATGCATCGTGCAACTCTCCTTCAGGAAGGAAGACGTAGATGCTAGTGTTGATCCGTTTAACGAAGTGTGCTTGCATGACACGGCATCGTGCCTTCACCAGTCCATGAAACTACCGAGATGCGTACGTTGTTTCCTTCCGTCGTGCATGCGAAGTCTGTTCTCTTGTTTTGAAGGCCATTGAGTGGTTAATGAGACTCTCCTGACAGGTCATGGGCTCCGCTGCAGAGTATCAACAGCTGCTGGAGCGGGTAGGGAGTCCTGCGAAGGCGAGGTTGATGTAGTAAAGTGATGATGCTGGGAAAATGTAAGGGTCCTTGACTGATATGAAATTGTATATCAATATTTCAACTTGCCCATGTACTCGAACAGAAGAGCTTGGCTTCTTAAATTAATGAGCAATCGATACATCTGTAGAAAGTGACAAATCGCATGGAGGACGCTGGCCGATTATAGTGAGATGGAGCTTGCATCATATGTCGGTGGGGAATAAAATGTTTTTTTGATTCTCGAAAGTGTCATGATTTTAATCGCGCGCGAAGAACTCCAAGGATGCCAAGGCTGGAAGACCTGACCCGCACACGCTGAGCTTTCGAATTCACTCCGCTATTTGACGCAGATCGGATTGTAGACAGTTCACAGACCGCATAATGCCAGACGAGTTTTCCAACTTCTATCGAGACTCTCTCCCTGCGGAGCTTGCAGCCCTCCTACAAGCCCGACTGTCCGACTTGGAGCAAGGTCGATTTGCGCCGCTCTTAGAGGATGCTTTGATCAAAAATTTGCTCGGACACGAGCAAACTGACGATACTAGAGATATAGCCTTTGAGGACTTTCCCACCTGGAACGCTTTCATTTCGCACCGTCTTGGACTCCTCCTGCGAGTCGCAGATCATGGGCCGGAAGAGACTGGCCTTCCAGCCCTTCCGGTTCGTCGACATCTCTTCTTCATCGCAGCTATTGCGTCTATGTTTGCATTTCTGCAGAGCAACGTGACTGGACCGCCGCTTTCATTTTCTCCGAAAGAACTGCTCTTACCATCACACGTAATCGCAAAACCGGAAAGTCTATCTTCTTTCCGAAAAGGACTTGTAGAATCTTTGGTCGTTGACGGCGAAGCGCCGTACAAGCTAATTCCAAACGTTGAGCTCTTCTCGCTTGCAAAGATCATCTTAAGCTCGTCTGAAGTGCTTCAGAACATACCTGCTGCTCGATGGGCCAAGCTGCGCGTTGACTTTCTGCATCAGAGGTTATTGACAGAAACTTCCTCTACACTTCAGAATGCTTTATCTCGGAATTTGGCAGAGCTAGAAAAATCACGGCTGAATACAAACACCTTGGGTTTGCCACCCAGCGGCCGTGTGGAATTCCTTCTGGAGCGCGCAGCGATTGATCTGCATTATGGTTTTGATAAGAAAGCGCGAGCAGATCTAGACCGCGCCGTGAAAGAACGAAGTTTCCAGTTCGCCCTCACTGGACGACTAGGTAAGCGTACAAAGTACCAGCAGAAAGATATCAGCCAGCTGGTTGTCCTTGCTGTTAGCGCGGCTACCGAAGACTCCATGAAAGAAACGAAAGGCAAGGGCGAGAACTCCACCGACGAAAGTGTAACAGATGCGACGTCAAAGGGGGTGCCGACGCCGCCTGCACGACCTGAGAACCTCGACTTAAACGATGACACAGTGCTTGAAGCTATCAAATTCACCGAAGATTCAAGCCTGTCGACTGAAGTCTATGCAGAATCCTCTTTGCCGGAGACCTTAGCTGCTTTGGACCCCTCAAATCAACCACTGCTGGATCCGCTCGATGCTATCATCCTGCTTCAGCTTGCATCTTCCATCAACAACACATCGCCCGCTCACGGACTGACACGAGAAGAAACACTCCCTTACGCAACAAGAGTCCTGCAAGGGGGAAGCTCCAATTGGCAGGTATACTCCCAGGCGCTCCTGATCAGAAGTCGCATCGAAGGCTACAGCTCTCGAACGATGGAGCGGGGTCTCCTGCAGCTTCAATCACTAGTTGATCAGGTCATTGCAGAAACGTCCTCTTCAGACAGTAAAGAATCCGGAGAGGCGCGCGCAACTACCTTCTTACCAACTCAACTTTCTGACGAGGCCCCGGCTGCGGAACGCTTGCGCTACGTATTCCAGCTGTATCCGCCGTCAAGATGGGAGCTGGAAGCTGAGTTGGCGGCGAGATGGGTGAGTCTGGGTGGCCTCAAGTCCGCGCTGGAAATCTACGAGCGGCTGGAAATGTGGCCAGAGGCCGCACTCTGCTGGGCGGCCGTCGAAAAGGAAGGCAAGGCCCGGAGGATAGTGCGCAAACAGCTATTCTATGCCGCGCAGGGCCCCGACGAGAGTGCAGATCCGGACAGCGAGAAATGGGAGGGGCAGCAAAGAGAGCCGCCACCCATCGATGCTCCGCGTCTATACTGCATACTGGGAGATATCGACCAAGATCCCGCAATGTACGAAAAGGCATGGCTCGTGTCTAATTGTCGCTACGCTCGCGCTCAGCGCTCGCTCGGGCGCTACTATTTCGCACGCAAGGACCATCTGAAGGCTGCGGATGCTTATTCACAGTCTTTGAAGGTTAATCCTCTGAATCGCTCCAGCTGGTTCGCCCTCGGATGCTCTCTGCTTGCACTGGAGAGCTTCCAAAGGGCTGTCGATGCATTCTCTAGAGCTGTACAGCTTGATGACTCGGATGCTGAGGCGTGGAGCAATTTGGCGGCTGCACTTCTCCGGATGGACTCTGGTCAACCCGATGGCAGCGACAAAGATACCAAAGAGCTGACTATCAATGACTCTGATGGGGAATATCCCGACAACTCCAACGGCACGACCGATAAGCCACAGCGGTCCAGGAAAGACGCCCTCAACGCCTTGAAGCGTGCAGCGGCTCTTAGCTTTGAGAACTTTCGGATTTGGGAAAACCTGCTCATCGTAGCGGCATCCGTGAATCCGCCAGCTTACAAGGACGTACTGGCTGCTCAGAAGCGAATCATCGAAATCCGCGGACCGGCTATCGGGGAGAAATGCATCGACGAGGACATTCTCGAGATGCTGGTGCAGCACGCGATAAGCTCTGATTTAGAGCCTTCCGTCTCCGATTCCAATACCATTCGGCCAGGCCTACCGCGTATGATTGTAGCTCTTGTTGAAGAGCACGTCATCCCATTAATCACGACTTCGCGCCGGCTGTGGAAGCTAGTGGCCAAGCTCGCCCTTTGGCAGAGGAAGCCGGCTGCTGCGCTGGAAGCCAATGAGAAGGCATGGCGTGCAGTGATTGCGCAACCGGGCTGGGAGCATGGGACGGAGAAACAGTGGGACGAGGTGGTCGATGCAACAGTAGAGCTTTTGGATGCGTATGAGAGCTTGACTGGGATATCGAACGCGGAGGCCCCGGAGAAAATTGATGGCGCAGCGATGCCCTCCGATTGGAGATTCAAGGCTAGGAGTGCCGTACGAGGCATATTAGGGAGAGGTAAAGCTAGCTGGGAGGGTACGTCCGGCTGGGATGTCCTCACCGAGCGCCTGCGGCAGCTGAAAGCGTCCTCATGAGCACCGTAGAGATTCAGAATCTGCCACTTGGTAGGCTAGTCTTGAAAGCGACACTTTAGACTGCCTGATGCTCACTTCAAGTTCCCAAGATAACCTCATTTGCTAGAGACATCTTTAGTCGGAGACTCGGAGCCGTACCGGTAAGGTCCGCTTAGGGCTTGTTGAAGTTGAAAGAGGAATGACCCCTAGACCTCCAGCACTCCATAAAGTCAAGAACAAATATGCATATTGGATAAATGTGTCATATCCGAGTCGCCCTACTCCCACGGCGAGAAGCAGTGCTTCCGCTATTCATTGATTTCCATAGATTATCCTCCACACCATCTTATTTATTTCTGGGCTGCGGCAATTGCAGCTAGAGATGGTAAGCTTGATACTTTGGGAATCAAATTTGCTACGTTCGGAAAAAGAGTAGAGCACACAAGTCAAGGGTTTCAGCATGTAAAAACGTTGACTTACGGAAGCAATCCGCCAGAGATTTGCTGTGCTTATTCTGCGCATGCTCCGTGAGAGCTGGCGCTTTAGTGGTGTTCATGAAGGAGGCTCGGCACGTCTCGCACACGATGTTCATAGAGCTATAGAGTGTTCGTCAGCGGAACATCCGAAGTCGTCAGGAAGTGCCGTGGCGTACGATTTGATGCTGGCGAGCTGACTGGTTGGACCCTTCTTTGCATCCTTCTGGTTGCGCTCGCGCTTTTGCGCGGCTCTGGCACCCTGCGAAGACTAGTCAGCTACGCAAAATCATGTCAAAACATACCAACGACTTACGTTTCCCATTTTCGAATTACAGGTGTTGAGCAACAAAGGAAAACGCCAGAGTCGGTGGAGTCGGTGGAGCGGCTGGTTGGTGGAGATGGATCGTGGCATTAAATATCTGCAGGCAGAACGTCGATGCGAAGGCGGTGAGGAAGCGTTGATAAGATAGCGATCCACTTCAACGCGTCGCGCAACGCGCTCGTGTCTCCCCAGAATTCGCGACATGGCAACGTTAAGGCAATGATCACCTCGTCGCCGCCATACCCGTCTTCATTTGATCCGGCAATTTACCTTCACTCCGAGGCCGCAGAGACTATTGATCATCAGATTCCGAGCGAGGCACACAACGACCAGCTCGAAGCTCAAGCGGCGCAATTGAAGGAAAGCACCGCTGCTAAGAATAGAGCCGGGATTGTGATCCAGCATAGGGCGTGGAAGTTACCTGAGGTTTTTCGCAGCGAGG
>QQTW01000413.1_pt1 | contig 26639 bp, 23 predicted proteins | sample 1904831 | NCBI WGS metagenome assembly QQTW01 (sample SAMN09435610, study PRJNA476489) | Subsurface metagenome, whole genome shotgun sequencing project. | reverse complement strand
GCCCTACCTACCTTATAGAGATTTGTCCTTCAGTTATTTATATTTATTATATTCGGAAACTGACAAAAGAGGGCTAACTCTCTTCTTAAGAAGAATTACACTTTTTCTTAACTTAGTAATGTTTTAATGCTTAGTTGAATTAAACAACAACCAAGGAGGCTACTGACGAAAGTGACTGACTTTGCTCAAACGTCTAGCGCAATCAATAATGCATCTGACAAGCTAGTGAGTTACGTTCTACCGAAAGATGATGCAGCCGTTCTTTGCTATCTCCCTTAGGATGCAGCCAAATTGTGGAGTGCCAATCCAGAATTGAGCAGTCAACAAATGAATCTTAAAGTATCAAAGTGGAGTTAGACAAACAAACTTCACGCCTCAAGAAGTTAATATAAGCTTGCAAGTCCTTTGTCAGCAAGCAGTCAAGTTTACACCATACGAGGAGAAAGAAAGATGAATAACATTACGCTGAAAAAAAAGACATTGCTTGCTGCGTCACTAAGTTTCATAGCTGCGTCATTTCCGATATTCGCTCAACCTATCTCGGCGGCTTCTATTGATGCAGCAGTTGCAAAAAATGCTACAAACGAGTGGGATTATTTCGGTAAGCAAACAATGAAGAATGGAAACCTTGTAAAAGCTGGTAAAAAAGAAGGCGACGAACCATACTGGCGGAGAGTCGCTCATTACTGGAAAAGCAGTCCTATCGGCCGTTCAGATATTGATACTCCAAGCGAAGTTATGAGTGATAACAACCCTTGGTCAGCAGCCTTTGTGTCTTATATAATGGCGGGGTCGGGCGCTGGGAAGCAATTTAAGTATTCAGCTGCACACCATGATTATATCCGTGATGCCATTGACAATAGAAAAGACGGCAAGACGACAGCTCCTTTTGTCGGATATAGGCTCAGCGAATATTCGCCAATGGCAGGTGACTTAGTCTGTGCTTCCCGAGGAGCAGATTTGAATAAGGTGACATACGACAATGCTCCAACTTACACTACGTGGGTTCTTCTAATCCCCAAACGTCGTTTCTTGGCACACTGCGATATTGTGGTTGCCACACGAGCAGGAGAAGTTGATGTTATCGGAGGTAATGTAGAAAACTCTGTTACCAAAAATACTATAACTCTTGTTAGAAATCCTTCTCTCAAAGCTGTAATTCCTAGCACAGAAGGGCGGTTTGTCTTGATTAGAAACAACGCTTCGGCTAAGTGAAGTCTCGTCATTGCAGAGGGTGTATGTACGTTTGCTAGTAAACCGGTCATCTGCTATTCCAAAGGTGTGGGTGTGTATTGTTGGTATGACTTCCTGGCGAGTTTGCAAAACATTACAAGTCAATCAAAACCTGAAGGCGGCACTTTTCAACTTTATATCTGTAAAGCAAAATCTGAACTCTTGCACTTTTTCATTTAAGGTTAGTGATTCAATCACTGAACTTGAACGTTTGTAATGATACAAACCTCAAGACATTACTAAAGCATTATTGATGATTACTTTGATTTGTGAGGAGAATTCATAGTTGGATATGTAGTTTTGAATTGAAAGTAACAGGTTTGAATTGTCTTATGCTGAAACACGCCTTGGGAGTTTCCCTTGTTTCTGTGATTTGTCTGTTATCTGAGTTAACTTTACCCAATGCTGCCTGGGCAGCAACTCCTGACTATACTTGCTATATCCAAATTGGCTCAGGGCAAGTCTTTGACTTAACTCACACAGTCTGCAGATCCCATTCTGAAAAAGCGGCAGAGCCTGCTGCTGACAATGCTGTCTATTTGAGTTCAGTTAAAAAATTGGTGGAGGCAAATGACACCTTCCTTGAATTAATTGATAGCAATCCTGAGTTGATAATTGCGGCTGCTCAAAACTACTGTGCTGCTCGACGCTCAGGGATGTCAGAGCAGCAGTATATGGAAGCACAGCATGAGGAATTGATGAGTACGTTATCTGAATCCTCTACAGTGCATGACAATTCTGAGCAGATGAAGCAGTATGAGACGGCTTTTATGGCAACCGCTGTGGCCGTTGAATTTGCGCCAAGCCACTATTGCCCTGGTGTTATCCGCCGTTAATTCATTTCTAGGGGTTGTATTGCAAAAACTTTGTGAGGGCAGAACCCCTGCTTTAGCAGGGATAATTCGTTGACAAGAGAAATATTATAAAGCTCGATCAAAACGTTTTTCCTTAAACAGGTTCAAAGCTTGTTTTAACTGTTGCTACTCATTAATATCTACTCGTCTTACTTTAGGAGTGAATGACATATAGTTAGTTTTCCCACAATCAAATAAGTTTAGTAATTGAATTAATTGTCACCCTTGCCAGACTTAAGGATGCGATCGCTCTTGGTGCAAAAATAAAGCGATCGCCCACGGGGTGTCTATACAGTGCTAGGAGCGGTAACTAACACCTCCCCTTTTAGCATCCTTTGAGCCGCATCTAGCAAAGCTTCTTCAAGATAGGGCTTAATAAAGTACCCACTTGCTCCTAATTGCACTGCCATTTGGCGATGGCGATCGGAACCACGAGAAGTTAACATTGCAATGGGTAAATTCTTAAAATTGGGACTTTCATGGATGCGAGATAGTAATTCTAACCCGTCCATTCTTGGCATTTCAATATCGCAAAGGACGATATCGCAAGGTAGCCCGTCATTGAGTTTATCCCAAGCTTCTTGACCATCACGAGCTTGCTCGGTGCGGTAGCCAGCATTGTTAAAAGTCATTGATAGCAGTTCTCGAACGGTAATTGAATCGTCAACAATCAATACCATTGGCTCAGTTTTAAGCGCAGGTCTAACAGGAATTCTCCGCTCCACAGAATCGACCAGACCAAGCGGTTCTCGTTGTATTCGTCCTGTAGCTAGAGCCATTAATTCTAATACATCAGCAATGGGCATAATTCGCCCATCTCCCATAACGGTAGCTCCAGAAACCCCCAGTGGTTTCGGTGCGGGTGCTTCAAACTGCTTAATTACAATTTCTTGTTCCCCTAGCACTTGGTCTACTTGCACCGCCATAAATGCGTTGCCACTACGCAGGACAATTAGTGAAATCGTGTCTTCCGAGCGACCGCTACCGTAGATACTGCCACGACTAAGGTGGCGATTGTAGGTTAAAAGTTCTTTAAGGTGTATAAAGGGTAGCAAGGAGTTATCCCGCCAAGAGAAACAAGTTTCTCCTTGAACGCCAGTAACTATATCTTTAATGGGCAGTTCGATCATTTGCTCTACCCCATCCATAGGAAAGGCAATACGAGCTTTATCGCTCAAGCAGCACAGCGCTTTACATATACTGAGGGTTAAAGGCAAGCGAATAGTAAAAGTAGTTCCCGATCCTAAAATAGAGTCGGTACTAATCGAGCCGCGCATCCCAGTTAAGCTAGTTTGCACCACATCCATACCAATACCCCGCCCGGCAAATTCATCAATGGTGTCTTTAATACTAAAGCCAGGATGAAATAGCAGGTTGTAAATATCAGGACGAGCCATAGTTTGAGCTTTTTCTGGAGAAACTAGCCCTTTTTGGATGGCTTTAGCCAAAACTTTGTCTGTATCAATACCCGCGCCATCATCGGTTACAGAAATAACGGTTTGATTGCCTTGGTAGAATGCCTGAACAGTTATTTTACCTATAGGTGGTTTGCCTCTACTTGTACGCACCTCTGGGCTTTCGATGCCGTGAGCAATGGCATTATTGACCAAATGCGTCATTGGGTCATACAGTTGCTCCAACAGCACCTTATCAATTAGAGTATCTTGACCATTAATAATTAGTTCCGCTTCCTTACCGCACTTAAGCGAAATATCTCTGACAGCACGGGGCAATCGTCCAGCAATTTCGGTAAATGTTACCATGCGCGATTGCGTTACGCCTTCTTGCAATTGAGTTGTAACTTGGCGGAATTGACGAGCTACTTGATCGGTTTCATCGGTAACAAATTCGATGTCAGAAGAGGATTCGCGCACCCGGACAATTAACTCAATCATCTGCTGGGTGAGGGTATGGAAGCCTGTAAAGCGATCCATTTCCAGAGCATCAAAATCGATACCTGTAGAGTGAGTATTGCTATAACCTGCATCTTCTTCAGCCGGGGACGCTTCTTTTTTGCGGTTAGTGAGCGAACTTTGCAACAAGCTGCGTTCGTACAACTCCTGCATCTTGAACCCTACTTCGCTGAGTTGTTGGACTTTGCTCAAAAGGTTATCTAGAAATTGTCTGAGTCTTAGCTGATCTTGTTCTAAGCTGTTGCGATAAACAACCAGTTCTCCAACTAAGTTACTAATGTTGTCTAGATGCTTAACGGGTACGCGCATCATTTGCTCAAATACTCCCCGCTTTGAACTAGCGGCAAGACTTGGTGTGGCTTCGCTTACAGGTTCAGCAATATTGGCAGGCGGTGATTGCACTGTGGAAGAACCTACAAAGACCGCAGGTTGTTCTAAAAGCTTATCTAGATCGTCAAATTCATCGTTTAAGGAGGGGTTAGTATTTTCTAGCTCTTGAGCATAAGTGAATTGCTCTAAACTATCCTCTGCTTCTAAGTCATCTTCAGCCGTAAACAGATTTTCTGCTCCTGAAACAGATGCAAATACTTCGTCGTCCCAAAAACTATCGCTCTGTTGAGCGTCGCCAGTGCTGGCGGAATTATCCTCAAATAAATCGGTAAAGTTAAATTGTGTACTGGGGAATTCTTGAATCGTAGTTTGATCACTAAACAAATTATCGAGAGCGATAATTTCACTTTGAGTGTCCGCATCAAGATAATCTGGAGTTTTAGTATCTAGTTCAAGAGCGAATAAATCGGTGGTTCCTTGTGTCGATTCAAACTCAAATAAATCGAGGGCGATCGCCTCATTTTCTGTTTCCTCTATATTCGAGGATGGGGTAAAGAGCAGAGATTGCCATTGTTTGCCACTAATTATTGCTGTAGCATATCCAGCAGCAACTAATTCTTGCGCTTGCTTAAGCTCAGTAATAACAACAGGCGCTAGGGTGCGGTAGGCGTTTTGGGGATTGGATAGAGCCTTTGCTGCCGTTTGGCAAAGCTCTACCCAACCAGGTAAGCCAAATTGTGTGCCTAAATTAATTAATTGCTGACAATATTCTTGAAGTTGTTGAGTAGAGGCGGAAGATTGCGGTTGCTTAAATAGCTCCAACATCTGCCGTAGTTGCAACGGAACATCGTTTTGAAAAGCTGCTATTACCGGATCATCTGCATTCTCATTAGCATCGGAACGACTTTCGGCGGCTAAATGGTGGTCAATTTCTGTAAAAACTGGCTCTATTTTGCTCATCAAAGCACTGGCTGTTTCGTCGTTCAAGGTGGCTCTTTCCAAATGCTCCACCGAGGCGCGTAACGTATCAAATACTTTCAATAGCAGCGATTCTAAGGCGCGACCGACCTGAAGATTAGGAGATTCCTTAAGAATTTTAAAAAAGTCTTCAAAACGGTGAGCTATCCGCAAAATGCTACTAATTCCGAGCATTGCGGCTCCACCTTTAACCGAGTGAGCGGCGCGAAATAGTTCATTGACCATTTCCGGATCTTGGAGCGTGGTTTGCAAGTTCAGCAATCCTTGCTCGATAGTAACTAGGTGGTCTTTAGCTTCTTCAATGAAGTAGCCCAAAATACGCTGTTGTTGTTCTGGCAGCATAGCAATAGTTTGATTTATGGGGTTTGGGTACAGGAGACAAAATAGTTGTGGGTGGGCAAGTTTTGAGGTTTTTAAGCCGGGTTCAAAACTGCTTTACACCCGGAAGCGATCAACAGAATGTAGCAAGTCTCCAGCGACTCCAGCCAAGCTTTGCAAGGAGCCAGAAACGCGCTGTGCTTCTTGAGAAGTTGCTTGGGCTGTTAGTTCTACCGATTGCACTACGGAGGCAACTTGACGAGAAGTCTCTGTTTGCTGGACTGTATCTGCGGTAATGGAGCGCACCAAAGTATCAATCCGATTTGATACTTGAACGATGTCATTAAGTGAATTCTTCGCTTGTTCTGCTAAGTTAGTTCCTTGAATAACCTGTTGAGTGCCTTCTTCCATCGCCGTCATTACTGAACCTGTTTCGGTTTGGATTTGTCTAACGACTTGTTCGATTTCTTTCAGGGCTTTGGCAATTCGATCTGCTAGTTGACGGACTTCATCAGCTACGATCGCAAAACCTCGCCCAGCGTCTCCGGCTCTGGCGGCTTCAATACTGGCATTAAGTGCGAGTAAATTAGTTCTAGAGGCAATTTGCGAGATCAAGGCGACAATTTTTGAGATTTCTTGCGATGATTCGGCTAATCTCTTTACTTTTCGCGTCGTTTCTGCAACCGTTTGTCGGATTTCCATAATCCCTTCTACGGTACGATCTACAGCTTCACCGCCTTTTTGGGCAGTAGCAGAAGCAGAACGGGCAACGGTTTCGGCTTCTTTGGCGCTTTCAGCTACCCGTTGAATCGCGTCCGTTAGCACTTGCACAGAGTTGAGAGTGACGGCTAATTGTTCAGCTTGGCGCAAAGCATCAGAGGATAAATCACGGGCAAAAGCCTCGCTATCGGTTGCTCCTTTATTTACTTGTTGGGCGGCGGTTTTTACCTGTTGGATAATTTCGCGCAGATTGTGAATTGTCGAGTTAAAGGAATCGGCAACGGCTCCCAAAACGTCGGCGCTAACCTCCGCTTGAACTGTCAAGTCACCACGAGCGGCTCCTTCTACATCATCCAAGAGGCGAATTACTTGGCGTTGTAATTCCTCTTTAGCTTGTTCTTGTTCTAAAGCTTTGCGTTGCGATTCTCCTGTTGTCTCTGATAGTCCTTTGACCATAGTGTTGAAATTGGTCGCTAATAAACCAAATTCGTCTTGGGAATAAACGGTAGCCTGGGCATTAAAGTTACCAGTACGCAGAACTTCAAATTGGGCTTTTAGATCCTGCGTTGTTTGGCTGCGGTATTTTGCTGATTTCCCTTCTAAAACTTTAGTAGTTCCAAAACCTGCAAGTCCGGCGGCGATCGCCATAGCTAAACCGCTATTACGCACAGCCGCACGACTATTGACTGGAGATAATAGTTGTGCGCTTAGAGTCACGGCGGCAACGACTAAAGTAGAGACAAATCCTACTGTTACTGCTGTTAGGAAAGGTTTTTTTTCTGAACCCCTATTGTCCCAGAGATTTAACAAGCTATCTTTGTTGCCACTACTAGGGCTACTAGCTACCATTGGTTCAATCTGGTAGTTTGTGCCTGAAGTTGGGGAATTATTAATGCTAAATACTTCTCCTTCTTCCTCTGTTGTCGTTTCTGACAGAAAAAAACCACTGCTTAATTCATCATCATCGGGGAGCAAAAGCGGCTCTGACATATCTTCTAAAGAAGATGAATCCGACGACGACGATCCATAGGAGCGACTTTTCTCTACGTCCTCGCCGGACATACTTAAATCAAAATCGCCCGTTCGTCCTGGACGATTTTCATCCATGTAGTCTAGCGCCGTGTCAAAACTTAGCGTATTTTTCCCAGCTTGCGGTGCTGAGTGAGAACCGTTTTGGCTTAAAAATCCGTTTTGGTGTGGTATTGCTAAGTAGTCTTGCTCTTCATCGGCAATACTTTCTATTTTTTGAGAGTTGAGCAAATCAAGCTGTTCAAAAGCAATGCCTTGAGATGAGGTATCTTGAGATGGCTTGCCCATCGTTAAGAAAGTTTGCTCGTAACTACTATCGGATTCTGGCGATGGTTTGAGGTTTTCTTCAGCACTGAGGCTAAAAGGCTCTGGCGTAAAAGGTAAGTTGTGGGCATCTGCTTGATCTTCTTCTTGAGACTGGCTCCAAGCAAAAGGGTTAGCAGAGGGTTGGAAGTCATTGCTGGCTAAACCTGGGTCGTTTAAAAATTCCTCTGAGCTATCAAAAGGTGCCACTAAGAAATTGTTGCTACTTTCGTCAAAGCTAAAATCAGTAAAATCTGCGGCGATTGGTGGTGGAGATAAAGAATTTTGGGGTTCAGTACTAATTAGAAAGGTGTTTTCTAATTCTGGTTCTGGATCTTTCGCCCTATTGGGTAAAGTTTCTTGAGCTTCGTACTGCTCAACCGCTTCAAGACCGCTACTAGCGCAATCAATCAAGTCTTGATCGCTAGTTAAACTCATTACCTGCTGATATTGCTCTTTAGCTACGTTGTACTGCTCTAAAATGCAGTAAATATGACCCCGTAACAAACGGCTGCTAGGGTCGGTGGGAAAATGCTCGACTAATCGGTCAACGAGGGTTGCCGCTTCTGGATAGTTGCCTTGAATATAAGCTTTTTGTGCCGCTTGATATTCTTGTTCGCGATCGTTGCTTGATGTCATTTGCTCCTCTGCTTGCTGAGATTTCATGCGATCCATAGCCCACTTTGGATGATTGCTTTTTGATCCAGCAGTTGTAGGCTTTTGTTAGAAAGTTCATCTAGCATCCACTCACCCCGCACAAATCCTTGGGCTGTACTGTCTGAATTATTTTGTTGCATTTCTTCTACTTCTAGCCATTCCATCCCGACGATGCGATCGACGGCTAATCCGACTATGATGTCTTGTTGTTCGACGGCGATAACTGAAATTTCCGCTCGTTCGGTATTGAGCGCATTTGGTTCGTTGAGAAAGTAACTAAGGTCTGCTACCCAAATTACTCTACCGCGCAAGTTTAGCGTCCCCAGCAGCGCGTAGGGCGCGTTGGGGATCGGTGTAATGCGGTCTAAAGGCGCAGAAATTACTTCGCGGACTACCGTTGCTGGCAAAGCAAATTCTCGCTCTGAAGCTACGTAAAAACGCAGGTAAAGTTCGCCTTCTTTGTTTTCTAAGTCTTGAAACTCAGTTAAATGTTGCCGAGGCTGGTTATTGGTTAAGGTATTGGGTTCCATAATGTTTAACCTCGAAGTAATTGTTTGACAGTTCCGACCAATTCTTTTGGTTGAAACGGTTTCACGATATAAGCATCTGCGCCTTGCTTCATCCCCCAGTAGCGGTCAAATTCTTCGCCTTTGGAGGAACACATGACTACTGGTACACCTTGGGTTTTGGGGTCGGTTTTCAGGCGACGGCAGACCTCGTAGCCATTCATTCTGGGCATGACAATATCTAGAACTACTATATCTGGGCGAAAAGTTTTGATTTGTTCCAAAGCTTCCATGCCATCTGTTGCGATCGCGACCAATAACCCACTACCTTTAAGGAGATCTGTAATCATCTCTCTTTGCGTAATACTATCTTCTACAACTAAAACTGTACTCATAATTGTTAATTTGCCTTTTGGTGCAAGCGTTCTTGATTGAGAACGCACTACCATGACTTATCCTAATAACGTTTAATCAATTTAAGTCGCCAACTACTAAAAGGGTCGCTTTTTGACTAAATAGTAGCAATGAAATTGTGCGGGTAATTTTTTTATATAGGTTTCTATTTCATTGTACTTTCAAGTAATAATGTGCCTACGAGGATAAATAGAAATTTTGAGAAAAATTGAAAACCTGTAAATTAAATTTTCTCTAACTAAGATGATTTCTCAGCTTTGATAGAAAATTCACGTTAACTCTTTAACTAAACTACCCAATAAACTTAACGCTACTGGTGCGATGGATCCAAGCGAAAATTCACTGAGAACTAACTTAAACGAGGTGGAAGTAGGCTTTAATATCGGTGAATTTACGGACACAACAGCCAGGATTGGCGGAAGAGAGAGGCAGCAATTTGTTAAAGAATTGTTGAGTTTTCAATAATACTACTGAAATTTAGATATCTTTCCAGTAATGTTATTAATTGTTTTTCGTTAATTGGGGCAACTAAGTAATCGGTAGCTCCAAACATTCGGGCTTTGATGCGTTGCATAAATAAGTCGGGGCTAAATACAATAATTAGCATATGGCGAAAGACCTGGAGCCGAAGATGACGGCATTAAGTCGCAGAAAATTAAATCTGGCTTAATTTCAAATAGGTGACCTAAAGCGTTTTGAGTATTATCAAGAAAAACTACTTCAATTTTTTGCTGGTACTGGCTAAAAGTAGCTTTGCTGACTTGATTTGTTAAGTCTTGATGAATGCAAACAATTTTAGGAATTTTTGCGGGAGAAAACTGCGAACTATCAAGTCTAGAGGAGGTACGAGCGGCGGTAGGATAAACTAATTGCACCCAACCTTTTTTGATCAAAGGATAAATAGCTCTAGCCACGGTTACAGGTCGATTGAGAGGGCGGGCTAATTGCTGCGCCAAGAGGTTTGACCATCAGCCCAATGCTGCAAATGATTAAAAGTAGAGGCATTCAAGCGTTGTTGCAACTGTCGCTCGTCGATAATTAGGGGACACTGAGCAAAGAAACTAATGTGGGGATGCAATTGTTTCCATTGTGTTCTAGTAGCGCCCACAAATAGGTATACTCCTGAATATTGTAGGTTTCAGCTTAGAAAACTACTTGCATACTATGATATTACCAATCTGATAGCGCCGCAGGTGTCGTGCAAGCGAAACAATTTGGTATTGCTATCGGTAGCATATATAATTTGACCATTGAGGAAAAAGACAAATCAAGAGTGAGTTGGCAAGGATGCAGAACTATTATAAGTTTCTATAAACAGTTCATCAGTTCTTTGACCTAGCTCAATCAACGGTAGGATACTGCAAATGTCAATTTCATTGAGGTTGCCTTGCATTTAACTAATCAATTTCCTGATTTTGGTTGGTGTAGATGTTTGAACTCATTTTGCCCAAGTTAGACCAGAATATTTCTACGCTCATCAAAATTTATTCAAGGTTTTATATGTTTAACCAGTAGTATTGGTAAGAAGTTAAGAATAATAAATTGGTCGGCAGTAAGAGCAAAGATGACCCTTGATCCTCCTCACTTTCAGTGCCGGGGCAAGTTTGCCCAACTTAAAGTTGATGGCGTTTCTCCGGCGCTGAGAGTATAGTTACTCATAGGTAACGAATAATTTGCACAGGTTTAGTAGTTTTAGAGTTTATTTAGTGGATAGGATTGCTTCGATCAGTCCAAAATAGAAGTAAGGCAGTTTTGTTCTCAGTAGTATGCAAGCCAAGAACGATCAGAAAACTTTTTCATTTTGCTGTTCAACGAAGTTTGATGCAGACGAACTAAACAATTTTTTAGGCAAAGTTGAGCCGCCCCAATCGGGCATTAATTATATTTAAGAGGGCGATCGGCGTGCTGTATTTAGCAGAAGTACAAAGGCAAAAAAATAAAACTGGATTTATGGGATCTGCGAAAGCGGAATTAAGGTTGCTGGCGTATCAAAGACCCGATCAAAGTTGGGCTGCTGTACAGGGGGAAGAAGCGATCGCTGCTGACGAAGCTAATAACTTTAACGTTGGGGTGTTAGTATTAGCAGACTTAAACGCTAATAGACAAGCGCAGCAAATTCGCGAGGCTGGTCGACCATTGGTGGGAATATTACAAGGTTTTTCCCGGCAGATGGAAAAAGCCAAAGGTCAAGAAGAAGAAATTGAGCAATGGAAACAGTCTCTAACTTATCAAAGTGAAGAGTTGAACCGCCGCAATACCGAGTTGGAGGGGCGGCTAGACGAGTTGCAACATATAGAAGATGACTTCGCACGTCTTGAAGTGCAGAAACAAGCTTTTGCGACCGCCCAACAGAATGTAGAACAACTGCAAGGGGAAGTGGAGCGCCATCGCGCCGAATTAGAAGGAGCTTGGGAACAATTGCGGGGAGAACAGCGCCGCTTGGAAGAGCAGCAAGGTACGGTGTTAGACGATAGTACCAAGCAGCAAGTGCAACAACTGCTCGATCTTTTGGCAAATAGTATTGCCCCCAAAGCAGCTTTAAAAGAACAGTTAAACGTTTCGACACAAACCGTTGATAACCAACAAAATATCTTGAGCCATCATTGGCAACAATTCGAGCAGCAACGCGCTAACGCCGAACGTCAGCAAGCAGAAGTGGATAATCTTAGGTCAATGTTGACTAGCCGCACAACCCAGTGGGAAACCGATCAAAAGGCTCTAGAGCAAGATTTAGTAAAACTACAGGTGCAAAATTCTGTTCGCAATACAAAGCAAGAAGATGCGCAAATTCTTGGCATTAAGTTACGCAAGCAAGAGGAAATTTATCATCAATTACATCGATTAGTCGCTCCAGATAATCTTGATGAAGCTCAAAAGGTGGATTTGAACGCGATAGAGAGTATGTCTTTAGAGCAGCTACAGCAAGTAACTCAAGAGTTGCAGAGAGATTTAGCAGGTGCTTCGGGCTTTGTCAACGATCAAGAGGAAGAACTCAGACTTTTACAGCAAAATATTGATGACTTGCAAGGAAAGTTGAGCCAAGCTAGCGATCGCGATGTCTCTAGGCTAAGAACTGAACTAGCTGAGGAGCGAGACACCTATGAATTTTTAGACCAAACTTTAGTTGGTCAGCGTCAAAACTTGCAGGAGCGCAAACAAGTTTTAAATCAGCATCAGTCGGTACTGTGGCAGCGACAAGGAATTACGCCCGCGACTAAACAAGAGGACTATAAAAGTGATTTGAGTCCGATTATTGTGCAAATTGACTCAATCAAGCAGCAACAAGCAAAAGAACTACAAAAGCTGGAACAGGAAATTACGCAGTTAGGGGCGCACACCCAGCAATTACAAGCAGATATCCTTGGTCAAACGGTTTCGCAGCAAAGTGTCCGCCAGGAGTTGCAAGAAATGGAGTCAAACCTATACTCTCAAGCTGCACTAACGGCGCAGTGCTGGGGTAAAGTCAATCTTTACGTAGAAATGCTGCAACCAATTCAAGATAATTTGGATGAGTTGAAGCATAAGTTAAGGACAATTTCTGCTAGTGTTGAAAACTTGCAAGTTCCTGACGAGCAAAGTCAAGTAGACCAAATTCGGGACAAGTTGTTAAGTTCTGTGGTTCGTTAAATGAGAAGGCTGTTTAGGGTGTAATTAAAGAAATCCAGCCATTTTCTACTTTAGCCACTTCTCCTCCAGGAAAAGGATCAGTTTGGGCTTTGTTAGGAGCAAAGCTCAGGGCAATCAGTTTCTCAATTTGCTCAAAATTAGGACTGCGATTAAGGGCTTGAAAAAGAAATTGGCGCAGGACTCGGCGTTGCAAGGCTAGCGGGGAGGCTTGCAGCACCTGACAATTAAGTTTTAGGGGTTCGTGGGGGTGACGGGCTTGAGCGTGCAGTTGTTGGGCGGTAAGTTCTAGATACTCTACTTCACAATGCAATAGCTCGGCGGTTTGAGCTAGAGAGGTTTCTACTTGGGGGTTGAAGGATTGCAAGTAGGGTAATAGTTCGTGGCGGATACGGTTGCGAGCATATTTCAAGTCAAGATTGGTGCTATCTTCCCAAACGGGCAACTTCGTAGCTTGACAAAATTGGGCAGTAGCGGCTCTGGTAATTTGAAGTAAGGGACGAATTAGTTGGAGTCCAGAATCGAGCCGTCTCTGCCAACAGAGCGCCTGCAAGCCATCGGCTCCGCTCCCACGAATTAAATTGTAAAGTAAGGTTTCCGCGCGATCGCTGCTGGTGTGTCCAGTGACGATGTACTGGTAATTGTGGGCTAGGGCAATGTCACCTAAAGCCTCGTAACGCCATTTTCTAGCGGCGGCTTCGCTAGGCAAAGAACGGTCGGTAATAGCCCCGTAATAGGGAATTGACCAGGCGTGGGCTAGGTTTTCGACGTGGAGAGCGTTTGCCTCGGAATCGGTGCGCCACCGATGATTGCAGTGGGCAATCCCTAGCATCCAGCCCCACTTGGGTTGTAAGTCTAGCAAGAGTTTGATTAAGCATAGAGAATCTTGTCCCCCAGAAACCGCAACTAGCAACAGCCGATCTTTGGGTAACAGATGGCGCACTTTTAGGGTACGGTGCAAAGTAGCATGGAGCGGTGTCCAGGGGGAGTCGCTCATGGTTTTAAAATTGAACTGGTAATACTAAACCTACACCAATAGCTAGATCGTTATCTGCCCGGACTCGTAAAGTTTCAAAAGGTGAGGAGCCTACCCGATTAGTTAAGTAAGCTTCTAATTGGGGGGTATTTTCCCCCAGTAAAGGTTGCCAGCGCAAACCTACAGTCCAAGGAATAGCATTTTCTAGAGTATCGCCAGTAAAGGCATTGCCGTCACTTGTGAAATTAATTCCGGCTTCGGCGATCGCATCTAAATTTCTATTGAGCGCTAAGGAGCCACCCAAATTGAATCCCGCAAGTTGCAAGCCATTGCGTTGAATGTAGCCCAGTGTGGGTGTAAACCAAACAGCACTTCCGCTTGTAAATTGATAATGAAAGGGGGCGGAAAGAGTAATAATAAATAATTCCCCCTCACTTTCATTACTAAAAGCAAACCCGCCTTTATCTAAGCCTCTTTGTTCAAATTCATTGCGATTGTTATTGATCAGGTTAATAAGAACGTTGTTTGAGCGTGCTAAGGTGGCGACACCGCTCAAAGTAAAAGGATCGCCATCAGCTTGATTCTGAAATCTAATTTTGCCACTAAAACCAAATTCTGATTCGTCTATGATGCCGGAAATATAGTTAAGAAAAACTCCAAATTCCAAGTCGTCTAATAGTCCGTAGCGCAAAGAAGTTAATATTCCTTGGCTGCCACCTGCAAGATTAAGAACGGCGCTGCTACTTGCAACCGTACCGCCGTCTAAAAAGGCAAACCCCGCTTCACTACTAGGTTGTGGCTCCTGGGTTGTCCTAAAACTCTGGGCGTAACTGCGATTAGAGCCTGTAACTCCTGGCAAAAATGTTACGCCTAAGCCCAAAGAAGTATAAGCGCGATCGCCTACTACAGACATGGCTCCGGTATTGCCTAAAGTGTTAGAAACAAATAGATCGGTAGCCAACCGAGGATTAACTAGGTAGCGCAAGCCTGCATTAAAAGCTACGGTACGAGCCGGGAATCCGGTTTCGCGGTTAATGGAGTTATTGCCTGTAAAAGGAACAAAGGCATCGCCCCAAAGTAAAAGTCGGGGTAAGACGCGATAAGTAAGACCCCCAGCAACACCGAAAGTTGTGCCAAAGGAGCCAGAATCAGCGACAGGTGGCGTACTAAAATACAAAGCATGGCTATCGGGCAAAAAAGCAATTTTTGGGGATAAAGTTAGCTTGGTGCGATCGCCCAGTGAAATTGTGTAAGGTACTTCTAAAGAAGTAACCAGCCCGCTATTTCTCCCCTGGTCTGCGATCGCTCCTGTTGTAGTCGTAAACCTGTAAGGTCGTCCTTGCAAGCCTGTAGAAACTGCAATTACCCCACTAACAGCTTGACTTCCCGATGAATTTTCCCAAATTCTATGTTTGCCTTGAAAAGTAATTTCTTGAAAGAAATTCGGGCTAGTGTCATCGGCGTTAATTCTTTTGACCTCAAAGTTCCCTTGACGACCAGGGCCCGAATTATCAACGGTTTGAGCATCTACCGTTAGTTCTAGATTATCGGTTACGCCCCAAGTAAGACCAATTGTTGGCTGACCTGTCAAACCAGTATCACTAGCATTTCCCGCCGGAAAAGATTGGCGGTAACGGGTATTAACTAAAATTTCCCCTTGATTTAGTTGCTCGGCGGTGGTCAATACCGGGTGACGATGCAGAGGCGATCGCGGTGTCTCGTTGTTGCTGACCTGGGCTAATTTTGGTGGGGCTGTTGTTGCTGGCAATACTTTTGTACTCTTAACCGTCGGAGCATAGGCGATTTCTCTTGCCATCTCGATTAATTTTTGCGTTGCTCCTGGCTGAGTAACGGTATAAGTTTGCTCTTGTTGCTCCCATAAAATTGATGAAAGTTTGGGAGTAGTTAATAGATAACCGCGCAAATTTTTACTTAAAGCAACTGGTGTTGCCAATTCTTGATATTGCTTAAATTCTTGATTGTTCTGGTCTAATTTGCGATTTTTTACGGCGACACTTCCTACCAAACAGGAATTTATTTGCTCTGAGCAGTTAAATATATTGACTTCTAAAGTAGATTGATTTGCGGAAATGACTCTAATAAACCTGTCATCCGGCGAACCTAGGCGATCGTTGAACCAATTTGGCGATGGAAGGCGAATTGCCCATCCGGGGGGCAGACTGCGGCTGACAAGCTGGGCCCACGAATTACTAACAGGGGTGGCAGAGACTTCAAGCGCACTACCTACCATACTTAAAGCTGATGCTATTAGTAGCCAAAAGCGTAGATCAGTTTTATGTTTCACTTTATTTAACGGTTCATGAGTTAACGCTAGGAGTACGGGCTTTGTAGTAGTAGTAATTGTAGGCATTACCGCTATGTTTTCTCACGCCATTTACGACCAATCCCAAGACATTAGCGCGAGAAAGTCTTAAACCATCTAAAGCCTGTCTGACTACTGTTCGGTCAGTTTTACCCATTCTGACTACTAGCATAATTCCGGCGGTATGAGTTGCTACTATACTGCTATCAGCTAGACCTAGAATCGGCGGCGTATCGTAAATTACTAAGTCAAATTCTGTCCGCAATTGGGCCATAATATTCTGCATCTTTTTAGAGGAAAGCAGTTTAATCGGGTCAGGAGGAATTTGACCTGAGGTGATCACAAATAAGTTATCCCCTAAAGGCGATCGCTGAATTGCTTCATATATCGGTAAATTAGTGGAGATAATATTGCTTAGTCCTTGTTCGTTGGGCAAACCTAGGCGGGAATGAACTTGAGGTAGGCGCATATCCGCATCTACCAGTAAGACTTTTTGCCCCATGGCGGCGGCAGCTTGGGCTAGTTGTACCGATACCGTCGATTTGCCATCACCTTTTTGGGCGGAAGTAACAACTAAAGAATTTATAGGTGTGTCGGAACCCAAGAAGTTGATATTAGTATGCAGAGAACGAAAAGACTCCACAAAAGGAAAGTAAGATTCATTTTGGGTGCTACTCATACTAGGCAACACCAATTTATAACCTTCGGCTTTCTTTTCTACCTTTGCCTGGGCTAAAGGTGCAAGTTGCTTAAGACCCTTATTAAAAGGAATTATCCCCAGTAGCGGCAATTTTGTTAAGTCTTTGAGGTCTTCAGGAGTATGAAACACATTATCTAACCTTTCCGCTAGTAGCGCCGCCGCCATTCCGGCCATAACTCCAGCGATCGCCCCTAATACCAAATTGCGTTTAATATTGGGGGAAATTGGTTCTTTTTCTACTTTAGGAGCGGCTATTACTTGCCAAGGTATTTCATTTTGGGCATTTTCTATTTGTAAAGATTCGCGTTTTTCTAAGAATCTGTTTAAGCTTTCGGTGGCTACTTTTAATTCTCTTTGCAAGTCTGTATATTGACGAGCTAAAGTTGGCAATTGCTCAACCGATTGATTTAATTTATTTTCGGCTTGGCTAACTTCTGCTAAACGGACTTCCAAGCCAGAAATTTTTGTTGATAGTTCTACTAATTTATTACCTAATATTCGTTGGGCTTCTGCCCTTAATACTGGAAATAAGTTCTCGCGTTTATTGCGTAAGGATACCATATTTGGGCTATCATCTTGAAATCTTGTTGAATCTGCCCCAATTTGACTTTCTATATCGCGCAGTTGACCTACTAATTTTTGATATACGGGGGCTTCTTTAAGTGCTTGAGCAGTATCAGAGCGTTCTTGAGAATTTGTCGCCGCATAAAATGCTGGATTATCAGCTAGCGCCGCCCCCGATTGAGCTTGAAAACTTGCGTACAACGAACGGGTTTCTGCTAGCTCTTTTTGTGTATCCAATCGCTGTAATTGGACGTTATCGACTTGCTCTGATAATTGCTGGGCTTTAACTTCTGGATCTATAAAATTATATTGTTGCCTAAATTGTTGCAGTTGCCTTTGCAGGCTATTGACTCGCACTTGCAATTCTGGCAGTTGGGAATCCACAAAATCAATGCCCTTTCGCAGATTGGTTTGTCGCTCTTGGAGGCTGTATTTTAAATAATCTTTAGCTAACTGTTGCAAAATAAACTTAATTTTTTCTGTTTCCGTATCTTGATAGCTGACTTCTAAAATTTTGGTGGTTTCAAAGCGTTTAATTGTCATCGCTCCCAGCATTGCGTTGTAGTCAATATCTGGGTATTGTTGCGCTAGTTGGCTAATAATTGGAGCCATTAATTTAGGACTTACTAACACCTGAATTTGCGTGTTGTAATCTAAGCTTTCCTGCTGCCCATTAGAAGTTACCCCAGGAATTTGTGTTAGTTCTGCTAGTTTATTTTCTGTAGTTACAGGCTCAACTAAAAGTCTAAATGTGCCTTGGTATTTGGGTTGCTGAGTCAAAGTCCAAAGCCCAACGCCAACAGCAATAGAAATCGCTACACTCCCAATCACCACAATTCGACGGCGCACTATTGCTACTAGCTGTTGCAAGTCCAAGTCATCGCCCGCTTGGTTAGAATTGTTTGGTAAAGAATTTGTATAAACGGGCGGCAATGACTGTGAATGTTTGCCATTTTTTTCAACGTTTAATGGCTGTGTTCGTTGTTGCTCTTCCATAAGTTAGATACTAATTAGCGATCCGGTGAAAGATAAATTTTTGTGGTTGGATTCAATTACAAATTTCCATTAGTTTAGCGTTCAATGTCTTCTTTTCCCATAATTTCTGGAATAAACCTAACGCTGGCTACAAAGTTTGCCTTTTTAACTGCACTAATTGATTTTTTCTGGTTTTACTGCTTGACGCAACAATTTTGAGTATTCAAGAGCAATAATTTCTGGAGTAAAATTAGATTCTAAGTATTCTCGCCCCGCCGTACCCATATTTAAGGCTAATTCTTGATCTTGAGCAAGGCGACGAATAAATGTTGCAAGTCCCGTCCCATCTCCGTTATTAAAAGTTACGCCGCAGTTAGCCTCTGATAGCAGCGATGTTAAGTAAGAATGAGGTTCGCAAATTGCCGCTACCGGACGACCTGCCGCTAAGATACCATAAAGTTTGCTAGGTGCTACTAATCCTTCCATCCCCTGACTAATGCTAACTAAGGATAAATCGCAGGCTGTTAGCGAATGGGGTAAAACGTGTTTTTCTTGGTAGGGTAAAAATCGACAATTGGGCAAATCTTGTTGAACACAAATTTGCTGTTTTGCGCCACCGCCAATAAACACAAATTGAATGTCCTCATTTTGCAGTTGTTTGGCGGCGGTCATAATTGTATCCATTTCATGGCAGCGACCCATGTTGCCTGAATACATTACTGTAAATTTATTTACCAAGTCGTGTTTTTGAGCAAACCAGTTGTCTTGTTTGGCAAGGGGAATAATCCAGTTTGGGTTTGCCCAGTTGTGAATTACAGAAATTTTGTCTTTAACTTCTGGACACTTTGCTATGACTCGCTCTTTCATAGTAGAACTCAACACTACAATGCTTTGTGCCTGCCGCCAAATTTTTTTATTTAGCCAATTCCAGCTTTGTACTAACCAGTTTTTGGTAGAAACTACTTTTAGTTCGACGGCGACATCGGGGTATAAGTCATAAATCAAACATATGTAAGGCGCACCGAAGCAACGGTTAGCAAGATATCCTAACACTTGGAGAAAAGGTGGGGCGGTGGTAATTAGTAAAATATCTCCTCTACCAGCAGATTTCATTAAATGCAATCCCGATCGCAGGCAAAATAAAATTCCGTTAATAGCTTTACCGCGAATGCGTGAATTCCACAGTATAGCTGTACGACTTCGCCTAATGAATAGTTTATCTAGACGCTCTTTTAGGGGAGCAGATTCTTTCCTAAAAGCATAGCCTGGCTGTCCTGTAAATACTTTTACATTAATTCCTAGCTTTCCTAATTGAATCGCTAATTCTTCAATTAATTGACCTGTGGCTGCATAGTCTGGAGGATAAAATTGTGTAAAAATGGATAATTTAATAGCTCTATGCAGTTCAGTTTTATTGTCATTTTTTTGCTTTACTACTTTTAGTTTAGTTGGAGCAGGTTTTGATAAATCTTTCTTTAACATCCGCAACTTCCCAGCCCTTAATTTTTTTAAAAAATGTTCTCATGAACTGATAAATATTTACTACTATTTATTGCTGCTTTTTTTACTTTTGGCAAAACTTGACTGAAATTACGCCTTTAACAGAAAAACTATTACAAATTGTTTTGATATAGAAAAATCAGAGAAAAGCGAATATAGTCCTAAGCCATTAAAACTCAATAAATAGCAAAACTGTAGTGGTATGCACAATAAAAATCACACAAGGAATTTAGCTTGCATTCTGTTTTAGGACAAGTGTAATTATACCGAGAAATATTTTTTTTTTGATACTCTTTTTCAGTGGAAATACAGTGGCATAAAAATGTATTTTATGCCTGGATTGTTGCTAAATAATCGATGCTATAACAATATTTGAATATTACAATAAAATATTAATAAGCTTCAATGTCTAAAACTAGATTCTAGATACTGACGCTGAAATAAGAATTAACTTTATTTATACTTTGCTCCTAAAATTATCGGTGTTAAAGTAGTAGGTATCAAATTATACGTTGTTTTAAGGGTTGAGCAGGATTGCCCGCATAGATAGTCATAGGTTGAAGACTGCGCCCAGTAACACTAGCTAAAGCTAAAACAGCCCCGGCTCCTACCGTAACACCAGGTCCAACGATCGCCCGAGCAGCAATCCAGCTACCTTGTTCGATATGAATGGGGGCAGGAATAAGCTTGAAATTGCGATCGCTATAATCATGGTTCCCCGTACATAAATACACGTCTTGAGATAGGCAAACATGGCTATCAATCGTAATTTGGGCAACATTATCTAGCCAAGCGTTTTCACCAATCCATACATAGTCGCCGATAGTCAAGCGCCAAGGAAATTTTATTTGTACGCCGGGTTTAATTGTTACTTTTTGCCCAATTTCTGCACCAAAGCGCCGTAAAAGCCAAACTTTAAAGCCCGTAAAAGGCAGCCAATAACTACGAAAGAGTGGAGAGCCAACAAAGTACCAAAGAAGTTGTTTAACTAGGGTTGCACCGGGGGTATAAGTGCCAACATTGTAATTATCTAGACGCATTCGACTATATGTACGCAAGCTCTTTTGAAACTGACTTTAGTATTCCTTGAAAGTTCTCATCTATTGCCAAGTTAATCAAATTATTTCTGTAATTCTGTCTGCTTTGCTTGAATCATCATTTGAACTACAGCTTTGAGCTTATGTTTTGCTTGCCATCCCAGCTTTTCTTTTGCTTTAGAGGGGTTAGCTCTACCTACAGCAATATCAGTAGGACGAAATAGACTGGCATCGCTGACAACGTATTCATGCCAGTCTAAGCCTACACAACTAAAAGCTGCGGCAATAAAGTCTGCCAAGGAGTAACTTTCTCCGGTCGCAATGACATAATCGTCTGGTTGCTCTTGCTGCAACATGAGGTACATAGCCTCTACATAATCGGCAGCCCATCCCCAATCACGCTGAATATCAATATTACCTAAATGTAGTTTTTCCAGGCTCCCTTGGGCAATACGGCAAGCTGAGGAGACAATTTTTTGAGTGACAAAACGCTCTGGACGCAGAGGGGAATCATGGTTGTAGAGAATGCCAGAACAAGCAAATAAGCCGTAAGCTTCACGGTAGTTAGCAACTTGCCAAAAAGCGGCAGATTTAGCTACAGCGTAAGGACTTCGAGGACGAAAAGGCGTAGTTTCATCGGCGGGTTTGTCGCTACTATCGCCAAAGCACTCACTAGAGCCAGCATTGTAGAATTTAATGGGTTTACCCAAAAAGCGAATTACTTCTAGTAAGTTGAGAGTACCGATAGAGATACTTTCTAAAGTTTCTACGGGTTGCTCAAAGGAAAGACCAACGGAAGTTTGTCCGGCTAAGTTGTAAACTTCATCTGGTTGGATTTTTACCAGTGCTTGCAGTACGCTGCGAAAATCATTAAGGGCAACAGATTCAAGCTTTAAGCTTTCGCGAATACCCAGACGAACGAGATTAGGAAAAGAAGATATTTGAGCATCGCGGGATGTGCCGCAGACGGTGTAACCTTTATTAACGAGTAGCTGGGCTAAATACGCTCCATCTTGTCCTGATACTCCACAAATTAATGCTGTTTTCAAAATTAGTCTCCTTAATGGTGATAGGCAAAATGATTGTTACTGATAGTAACTTTAACTTCCTAAAGTGCTATAGCGCAGGCGCGCACGTAGGGCTTCGCACTTCGGGGGGTCATTTTTGGAGACAAGCTAAATAAATTGCTAATTTAAACTAGCGCCTGTATGCTTTGTAAATATCCATAGCAATGCCCGAAAAATGTCACGCAGCGTCCGCAACCAATATTCAGGAGGTTTGTCGGTGGGAATGGAAACCGGAGTAAAAGCAATACCTTGACTACCAAAAACAAAACTTGCGATCGCTATTGCTCGGCGCATATGATAATCGGCAGTGATTAAGTATAAATGCTGAAAATGTTTGCTTTTGAAATTGGCAAGTAGAGAGGTAAAGTTAGTTACAGTATCAACCGCACGGCGATCAAGGTGGACTTTTTTCAGGGGAATTTTTGCAACATTAAAAGCCCAATTTGCCGCCTCGGTAGGAGAGCCAGAAGAAACCCAGATTTCTAGATTGGGGTGCATTTTGGCAAATTGGGCAGTAAATATTTCTCGGCTTAAGTCGCCGCCTAAAGTAAAAATAGCTTGGGGTTGAGGAGCAAAGGAATGAGCGATCGCTAACCTAATAGGAATAAAGCTAACTAGCGCCAAAACCAACACGGAAGTTGCCAAACACCAAAAATAGGTTTTCTTGCGTCTACGCTCAAACTTCATCTATTTATTAATTGAATATCAATCCTTGTACAGCTTCTCACTTTCTATTAGACGAATCGAAAGTAACGTTTCGGCTAACATTCGCTCAAATGCATAGTACCAGCCAGCCCAGCCATCTAGTATGCCTTGTTTAAGTATCAAACAGTAAAATAAAATTAAGAAGGGGGCAATAATTTTCTGCTTGCGAATGCGATCACCAAAACTAAGTTCGCTCGTAGGAGTTTCTAGTAACTTCTTAGCTTCAATTATCATGTATCTATCTTGCGCCCACAGCCAACGACTCAAAGATTTGCGATCGTCATGATGAATATAGGATGAAAGCATACCGATATTACCATCTACGCGCAGTAGCTGAGTATGCCCATCATCTATATAAATAGCTTGATTTTTTCTAAACAAAGCTGCACGGGGTGGGAGTAGTGTACCGCGTAGTGGCTTGCCAAACACACAATATTTAAAATTGATTAGGTAACTATCTAATTTCAAATCTATTGGTAATTGTTTGATTTCATTAAATAATTCATCGGTTACTACATAGTCTGCATCCAATGAAAGCACCCACTCTGATTTCACCTGTTTTAGCCCATAATTCCATTGAGTTGCATGAGTGTCGAATGAGCGTTGAAATAGTTGTACTTGGGGATAAGATTGTAATATTTCTAGAGTTCGATCTGTACTGTAGCTATCAATAACTACAATTTCTTTTGCCCACTTTAGATGCTGAATAGTGCGGTCGATATTGGATGCTTCGTTAAAAGTAAGAATGAGCGGGGTTACTTGTTCAAACATTGTTCTAGATTTATTGACATCAATTAGCTCATTTCCTAACTAGAGAGCTTGAACATAACATTGATTTCCATAGATAGGGAAATCTCCCAGCAAATTTAAAATTAATGTTGCTCAAGCCTTCTGACTCTAATAAGGTAGTCAAGGTTTTTACTGAGAAAACCTTAATATAACCGCCATCCCAAAGAATAGATAGGGAAATCTCCCAGCAAATTTAAAATTAATGTTGCTCAAGCCTTCTGACTCTAATAAGGTAGTCAAGGTTTTTACTGAGAAAACCTTAATATAACCGCCATCCCAAAGAGTAGTAAAACGCTTATCCATTTTACCTGAAACAGCTAAAACAATGTTTTTAAAATAACCGTGATGGGGAGTCGTGAGAATTAATTGTCCGTTTGGCTTTAAACATTTTTTTGCAGCCTTAATTAACTCTCCAGGGCAAAATAAGTGTTCAATTACTTCAGAGGCAATTACAATGTCAAAAGAATTTTCTAATTGAGTATAAGGCAGATTATAGATACTAGATTGAATAAAGTGACAATTAGGAAAACTACGACTAGCAAATTTAAAACCTGATTCAGATTCTGCAACTCCAACAACTTTATACCCTTGTTGAGTAATTATTTGACTAAGACTACCATTTCCACAGCCTAAATCTAAAACCCGTAGCTGTTGTTGGTTAAGTGAGGCTTTGTCCCTAAGCATCTCTAATAAAGGAGGAAGGAGATAGGCATGATGATGTCCAGCATTGCTGTCACCATAGCTATATTGGGGTTTGTTAGAGATGGTTGTCATGATGATTGTTTAAGGATATTACTGTATATCTGGCTCAATTTTGACCCAATATGATGCCAACAGTAGTTGTCCAAAATTAGTTGACAGGCGCGATCTCCCATCTGTTTAGTTTGCCATTGATGATTTAGAGCATATTCAATAGTAGCAGCGATTTCTTCTACATTTAGTTCTGCTACATAACCTAGTTGTTCCTCTTTGACCATAGAAGCTAAAGCAACCCCGGGAGTAAGAATTACAGGTAATCCTACAGCCATTGCTTCCAATACAGCAATACCGAAGTTTTCGGAGTAGGAAGTTAAAGCAAATAGATCCGCTCCCTGTAGTAATATATCTTTGCTTTCGTCAGTAACAAAGCCAGCAATATAGGTACGATCGCGTATACCTGCTGTAATCAAAAGATTCCCAATTTCTTTGTCATACTCTGGGGTACCGCTCCCGGCTAAAACGAAGCTAAATTGTTGATGTGATAGCTTGCCTAAAGCCGGAATTAGGTAATCTAATCCTTTTTTTGGGTGCAAGCGAGACATAAATAAAATTACAGGTCGGTCGGCGGGAACTTGCAATAATTCTCGCAGTTGTTTCCGGGCATTTGGGGTTGTGTTGGGAATAGAAAGCCCGTGGGGTAGAATAAAACCTGGTGAAGTGAGTTTAACCTTAGAGGCTTCTTGCTGTTCTTGTAGCGAACTAAATCGTAAGGATAGGCTTTGATTAAGGTTGGCACGCTCGATTAAACTCAGGTAATTTTTTTTTTTCTGAGCGCTTTGTTGCAAAGACCACTGGCACAATAAACCGTGAGGTTCAGCAATGTATGGTATGCGTTGAATGCGCGCGATCGCCATTGCTGCGGTAGACGCGTAAGAAAAAATTGCATGAACGTGCAAAATATCGTACTTGGCAATATTTTGCCAGAGCCAGTTAGTTAGTTGAAGAGAAAATGCAAATTCTCGTAAGGAGTCAATTTTTGGGGAAAAGCGGGGAAAAAACCATACAGGAACTTCCTCGTAGTTTACTTTTTGATTCAAAGGCACATTTAACAGAGCCGAGCCATTATCGTTAGTTGTAGCAATTTCTGCATCTATATCGCATTCTCTTAAGGCTTTAACCATTTCTAAAACTGCTTGACTGGGTCCGCCTCTGACTTGAGCAACAGAAGGAATTATATGCAATATTTTCACAGCAACTCTCTACTATTAGCTTGCTCTAAATTTAGTTGAGAAGTTAATATTTTTAATTTTTCTAGCAAGATTATGAGATGGTTTTTCCACCCCAGATAGAAAACGTAAGAAATTAAGAGCGTCTAAGCAATCATCATACTCCAATTCAGAATAGATCCTAGATTAGGTAGAGTCAATTATCAGGTCAATCTCATCTAATTTTGAGGATGAGGGAGAAATGAGATATCAGGAGAGTCCCTGAGGGCAGACTGCCTTACCGGATAAGCTATTACATGATAGTATTTAGACTACAATTGTGCAGTTGAATAAATAATTATCGTGTAAGGGCAAACTTGCTATGAGTCAAACGTGGATCCAAAGAGCGTTCAAACCCTTGAAGACTTATCTTCCTCGATGGATCTCAAGTCCTATTAGGAGTTTTGCCACCGCACTTCTTACCCCTATTCTATTCAGTTGGCGAACAGGTCACTTTAGGAGCAGTTTTGCGACTTTGTCCGTATCAAGATTGGGAGACTCTCTGCCCTGGTACACGTACCCGTGCATCGATTTTTTGAAGCACCGCTCCTATGAGGATAAGACGATCTTAGAGTTTGGTGCTGGACAGTCAACTTTATGGTGGGCTGAAAAAGCAAAGCACGTCGTTGCGTTTGAGGGAGATGAGGCATGGTACCAAAAGTTGAAGGACAAAGTGCAATCTAATGTTGAGCTACATCTTGTTCCGATGGACAGCCCGTTAGCTTGCGTTGAAGCAATCAAGCAAATTTTGCGTAATTCTGATACTCAATTTGATGTAATCGTTATCGATGGTCTTTACCGTTATCATATGATCGAGATCGCTGCTGACGTTGTGGCACATACCGGCATCATCATAGGCGATAACGCTGAGAGCTTTCGCCTTTACGATGGGTTTAAGGAGCGCGATTTCTATCGAGTAGACTTTTTCGGAAACGCACCCGGTGTCGTGTTGGCCCACTCCACGTCAATCTTCTTTCGGACTGGCTCGTTTGTATTTGATCCGAAATATCCCATACCAGTGATGTCAAGCGAAAGTTGAGTTGCCCGCTAACCGTGGAGCCAGGGTATTTTCTCCCCCAGTCCCTATAGTATTACAGTTGTAGATCTAGGATTGGAGAGCGCTTGCGGTAGTGATGATATTGAGCGACGGCTTGATGCAC
>QQTW01000412.1_pt1 | contig 26642 bp, 17 predicted proteins | sample 1904831 | NCBI WGS metagenome assembly QQTW01 (sample SAMN09435610, study PRJNA476489) | Subsurface metagenome, whole genome shotgun sequencing project. | reverse complement strand
GGCATCGGTTTTTTTATCAGCTTCAGAAATGAGATTGCCTTCACCACCTACCTACACGTTGTTTTTGTCAGGCAGCTCTTCCCTGAGCAAGGAGACTTCTGTTGGCTGTATCTACGCTTCTCTATATGTGGCCACTGTCGATTTCGTTCCGGCTAGCCTTTGACCCTCCCATGATATGTCATTTGGGAAAGTGTTGCTAATGCACGTTGTAGCTCTCCAAGGACTCAGGATCAACGTCTCTTGCGTCGATCATCGCAACCTTGATACCCACTTCCATCACAGCGGGCATATTTGTAGCAATTTTCTTGAGAATAAGGGATCAGTACAGAAAAATATATGCTCCTCGAACCTTCATGGGCACTATCCCAGAAAAGTAAGTCTCCCTCCATTGAACCTCGAGTATGCACAAGTGAACAATACTCAAGCGATCAGCCCTTAACTCACAAAAACAACGTGTAGGTAGGTGGTGAAGGCAATCTCATTTCTGAAGCTGATAAAAAAACCGATGCCGCAGCGATTGTTGTCAATCTAAGGATAATGAGCGTGCTTCTCACCTTTTCAATCCATTTGCTAGTCTCCAAGGCTGCGACTGCATGATACTCGGAGGGAGCCATAGCCCTAACTGCCTCACCAGATGAGGACTTGAGGTTTCCGCGGAAATAATCGGTTGTCGTTCAAAAGTAATGAAGGGTCTTGGACTGCTGATGACGAAGTTCGACAGGTAATGTGTATGTATTAACATATCCGAAACGAGTCAGGGCGTAGCTTCCAACGTCATCCTTACCCGAGTAGAGCACGTAGTACATTCACGGTTAGCTCATGTGCAAGTGAGGGTTACTAGTAATACTTGTATTGGCTAGTAACTAGTAGCATCACTACTTAATGGAGTCAATGCAGGGTGACCCAGTTGACTTGAACTGCACAAGCTTGGGGCCGGAAGTCCTCCAGTGGTCGCGGCTCCCATTCTGGCACAGGAATCTCAAGTTGCAATATCTCTGCTATTATCAGGACAGGACCCATATTGGCATCTTACTCGGACTTCCCACGGGTTTCTAGCTGCAGCAGCAGGCGAACCTAATTTTGATGTGATGCTTTGGGTGGTTTCTGTTCCAACCAAAGACGTTCAATCAAGCACTCTGCGAGCACAACCATTGAAACACATCTAGTTCCTGTCATGGCTACCAAAGTCGCTCTAGTGACTGCTTCTTCTGCTGGCCTCGGCGCAGCAATAGCAAAGTCTCTCTCGCCGTCCTTTCGCGTAGTGGTCAACTATTGCTCACGTGCCGAGAAAGCTGCAGAAGTCATCAAAGAATGCGAAGCATTGTCATCACTGGCCAGCCAGCCAGAATCTACGTCTCCATCTCCACAATTCTGTACCGTTCAAGCAGACGTCTCCAAAAGATCTGATGTACAGAAGTTGATCAAGGAGGCGGTCGATACGATGGGACGATTGGACGTGGTTGTCAGTAATGCAGGCTGGACGAGGTTGACCAATTTCATGAATCTTGATGAGCAACTTATGGAGGAGGATTGGGACAAATGCTTCAACGTGAACGTCAAATCTCACCTGTGGATCTTTGCGGCTGCGAAACCGTATCTCGAGGCCAGCGAGGACGGTGGCAGCTTTATCACGGTGGCCAGCCTGGCGGGCGTACGACCGGGTGGGTCGAGCTTACCCTACAGCGTAACCAAGGCTGCACAGATACATCTCATGAAGGGTCTAGCACTGATCTGCGGCCCCAAGATACGATGCAATGCGGTAAGTCCTGGGCTGATGTTGACCGAGTGGGGACAGAGGTTCTCAGAGGATAAGATCAAAGCGGCCACCGAGAAAGGCATCTTGAAGAATTTGGCCACGGTTGAGGACGTGGCGGAGCAGGTCAGGACATTAGCCACGAATAAAAGCATGACTGCGCAGAACGTGATTGTGGACTGTGGGATTGCGGTATAGCTTTGGGCATTGAAGTCTAGGGGCGGCTGCAGGAAACACTCTGTCGTTGGGAGGTGAATCTGAGAGCACGTACTTGAAATAGGCATGGAGTGCTCCCAGGAGAGATAATCTGGGACCAAACTGAAGTACTGTTTATCGAGATTTTTCACCAGTCGTTCACGAGCACAGCGGAATCTAGTTATGTTCATTTGTGATTGCGTTAAACCTTTTATGAGCTGCGACCCGAAGGCCATTGGACCCCTACGAAGCAAGCTGCACACTCTCGAATCTCCACTCACTACTAACGACATCGGTTCTCCTGTTTCGTCCCGTGGTCTGGTCGCGATACACGTATACAGAACAGACTCCTAACCCGAGCAGAGCAGTTTTGGGTCATGCAGGATCAGCTCGCTGACACTTCTTCCACTCCGACTATGGCTTCTACCTCATCTTTCCCCTTCCTCTCGCTCTCTCTGGAAATTCGAGTGATGATCTACCGCTACCTCATGTCAGAGAAAATGGTTGGAAGCATGGTTCATATCAGCAAAGAGTTGTTCCATCCGCCGAAAATGTGCTCGAGGGATGAGATAGCTGCAACAGTCCCGCCTCGCTTGTCTAGTCAGCTACTTCGAGTTTGCCGCCAAATCTATCACGAGGCAGTTGCGATCCTTTACAGCGAGAATACCTTCAAGGTCAACGAGCTTCACGTCTTGCACGGCGACTTTCTTTGCAACATCGGTGTCTGCAACGTGGCACGTCTCAATTCAGTCACGATCGAGGTTGGTGACGACGACGAAGGTTCAGGAGCGGAGCAAGACTCACTTGAACGCGTGTCTTTAGCTGCACAGGACATGCTGGTCACATTTCAAAAGCACCCGGCTTTGCGAAGTATCCAGAACTTCTCGGTAACGATCGCTACCAGTAACAGATACGCGCCTTTAACTTTCCTGTCCTTAGATGCCCCAGAGGACTTTGTAGATATCCAAGCTTCACTGCAGGTGCTCAGGCGTATCCTTGCGCTGGCTACGTTGGCGCATTGTGGTTTCTCTGAGAGCCATGACCTGCGAGAACAATCCGTCAAGACCAGTGCTGGCTGGCTAGAGAGTACCTTGAGCCTGGCTAAAATCTTGCCTGAGGTATGTGAAAAGCAGAATCATTCTACAAAGCCGCAAACCGCTAATGCATGCCTCCTCCTAGCATGCTTCAGAACGGGCAAAAGCAGTGCAAAAGCACTTCGCGAGGATTGAGGTGCACTGCACTGGGAAGTGAAATTGTTGCTGTTGGGCGCAGAAAGGGGTTGTTAGCTGGCCAGGTTGGCCCTCTTTGTCAGAAGTAAGCTCGGAAGGGTGGAGGCTCAGCGAGATGGACGGTACTGCCCCTGAAGTCTGGGCATACTCTTGGCTCCAAACGTTTGAAATGAAGAAGTAGCTCGCAGGGAGTGTCTTTCTAAATAGGCCAAGGTGTAGTATGACGGCCTCAACGATTAAGCAAAACGATACTCCTGGACCAGATCAATATGGGCTATCCCACGAGACCCTTTGCATCACTGCTGGTCACGCTGCTTTCTTTCACTCCATGTAGAGTCCTCCGGTCTCTAGTAAGACATCAATGGTCGCCCCTACATTCCTTCAGCGGCAGCCCTCTCTGAGTGTCCTTGACGGACTGTTTTCCGATGTAATGTTCGGAACCTTAAGCCAATCAACCATTTCGCTTCGTCAATGCCGAGATTCTCCATATCCCATGATATCTTTGATCTTTGGGGAGATCTGGAGGCTGGAATTGGAGGACCTCGGCAGAATGAAGTAAGGGGAACGGGAAGGGGAAAAGGTAGACTTGTGCTAGGAAGACGGTAGGCGGCGGCATGAGAGAATCCCACAGCGCCCATCGTAAGGACAAATGGTGTGCAGAAGTCTTCGGGCAGAGAGCGCGGCGAGAGGAGTTCGGAGTAGAAAACCGCGTAAGAACACGAATGAAGCATCCATCTTATTGTCCGTCTTCTGCTACAGCGATATCGCCCAATTGCTCGTTCGGCGAATCTGGGTCCACTATGCCACCCTCGCCCTCTTCGGTTTCATCTTCTTGCCCACCCACCGCTCCATCCACGGTAGGTGATCCGACCTGTCTCAATCTCCCACCCTTCCTCTTGGGCATGACTTTCAAGAACGCCTCGCCCCAGTCACCACATTCTAGCCACCGAACCATGATCTCGACTACATGATTGGTCGCCAGCACAAAGCGGCTCTGCATCTCCATGTACTCATCGATCGGCAGCTTTGCTGTCTTGATTCCTCTGTCACAGGCACTCTTGTAGCAGATGCCCTTATGGCGATTCTTGTCTACAAGTCCACCAATGATATATGTGCTGTATGGCTTCAGACGGTCGAGGGTATTTTCCGAGTCGGAAGTCAAATACACGACTTCTGCTTGCTTCTGGAGCTCCTCGGCAGACTGGCTGGATGCACCCTGAGCATCCGCAGCAAAAGTACCAGCAAGCTTCCCACCGTTCGCCCCACTCATCCACTCCTTAGCCCGTTCCGCAGCCTCCACGTAGTCCTCCTCCAGAACCCTCACACCTTTCCAGTTCTTGTAGTGCTGGTGCAGAAGCGTGTCGAACCTCCTCCTTAGCTTTCCACCGAATGAGCTAACAGCTAGATGGGCTCTGTAGCGTGCGCGGTAGTTATCAGAGTACGACCTGGTGATCTGCGAGGACAGGGACGTGCGCTCGGTGTCGTGCATCAAATCGTCAAAGCCACAATCTATGATTAGTGTGATGGGGAGAAGTGTATTAGAGACGCGCTTCGGGCCCTTGTGGTTACTTGTTGCATTCTCTGCGGCTTCGAGGACGTCGCCTTTCGTGGATGTGAGTCCATCTGAGTTGGAGTCTTTGGCCGCTCGCTTCCTCGCTTTTTTCTCTTGCGCTTTCTGCTTGCGGATGATCTTGCGGTCTTCGCGGCCGGCTTCCCATTCTTGCTTTTTGCGGAGCTTTTTCAGTTGGTTCTTTGACAGATTAGAGGTGGGTGGAAGGTCCAAGTTAAGTGAGACTGGAGGTATGGTAGAGGTAGAGGCCGACGTGGCGGGACCAGGGGATCCGTTTTGAGAGGATTTCTTTGGGGAGCTGCTGTCAGCATCTGTACCATTAGCATGCTCGTCTGATTTCCTCTTCTGTCGCTGCTCTACATTGGTGTCTACCACGTTCCGAGGCAGGATTTCCGGCAGCGATTCATTTTGTGATATTGGCTGATCATCTGCTCCATGACTCAGCTTTCTAACCTTCGCGGGCCGTTCTTCTGCCTCCATAATGACACTGTCAAATACATCCTTGGGGGCGCAAGTCTGCAGATCAAAGTATTTTCCAGACGTATGTAAGTGCCAAGCCACGCCCGATCACCGGATTGGCACTAGCTCGTCGCCAATTGAAGTTGAATGCTTGTGCAGTACTATCGGCTTGAATCTTCTTACAGCATCTCACGCAATATGGAACCACCAATGGCTGACCCTCTCGCTAATGCGAAGAGTTTAGGATGGTCGTCCAAGTCGCCATTGAGTACTACAGCTACTGTGATGGCACGGAACTATAGTTCAGACGAATCTTTGCATGTACAAAGTTTCCAAGGTGCTTGAAATACGAACTATGATATACCGCATACGGTCAATATACAGATACACTAGCAGTAAGAGGCTGGCCTATAATGAGGCGATTTGAGACTGAATCGCAAAAGATACTGTACATGATATGTACTATCTTCCAGAAAGGACTATTCATCATGTCGAGAGGCCGAGTGCAGAGTACTTCTGCTACTATTGATATCACCTCTAACAGTGTCAGTCCTGCCTCGGATTAGCTTTCTTGTAGGCTTTTCTCCACTCTTCACCATAGTCAAGAATGGAAGGATCTGATATATGAATTATTTCGTGGGCTTTGTTGGTGCGCAAAGACTCAAGAGTACCACAGTACCCGGAGCGAAAACGAACAGGTTCGTTTGATGAGGTACTTTCGGATTCTGATAAGTGGCCATTCTGCTTATATTTTTGGCTTCAAAGCCTCCGAGTCCTAGTCTGAGATTAAGATAGACCATAGCTAACATGTCACTCTGAGAACCAGCCATTAAAACTCACCAAGATTTGTGCGTGTTACGGCTGACGTGATATTAGTTGGGTACAATGGGTGATGCTGCTGGTGGCTGATACCGTTACGCTATTGATACATGATACACCTGCACTACGGCACGCTAAGACGCATACCCTTAGCCTGAGTCATGCCTAAACTTTTAGCGTGGAACCCCATCTAGGTCCTGCTCGAACCTCACTCACCACCAAAACTCCCACCAGTCCCAACGAGCACAGCGCACAAGATGCCTCAGGATCTCCCGCCCGCGGGCGGCTACGACGCTGTTCAATACAAGGTCACTTCCCCTTCTCCCTTTTCCGATACGCAGAGGGTTTCCGGGGCCAACCGCAAGCTGACGAGGACTCTTCTCCCCCATACAGCGCAATATCCCCGTCCGCGGCCTCCGACCAGTATGGTATCTAGTGGGATGTGCTGCGGTCATGGCGTATGGATGGCGGAAGGTGTTCATCGGGAACCGGGAGAAGCTGTATGTCGCTCTCCCTTCGCTGCCTCTCCTCCTTCTACCTGCTGCAATTGGGGGAACATCCACTACCTCCAATATGTCCCATCCACACGCCTGATTCCGAGCACTCCGCTCCTCTCTATCGCCACATACTCCAGCTCCCACAGCATCCTCTCATCCATGAAATACATATCTGCATCTTCCCGCTAACCGCGACTTTCCTGCCAGTGAGCTCGGCCGCGAGAAAATGTGGTCCCGCATCTACATAACCCCGCTCCTGCAGGCGGAAGAAGACCGCGATCAAGCACGGAGGTACTTCGCCGATCAGGCGCGGGAGAAGGAGCTGTTTGGCAGTACGAGCAGTGCCTACAACTCGGATAGGTATGAGTCCCCTTGGATTTTCCCACCTGCTGCGCGATATGTCAGGAAAGGGAGGCTTGTTGCTGTGGTTTTGGTGGGGGGAATGGAGCATGAGTGGATATTGGATGGATGGATGGATGAACGTGTGCTAATGGTGTTCGGCGGTTGTGTATAGGTTTGTCAGACCGACTATTATGTATTCGCCTTCGAAGGTTACGAGGGATTGAACAGCCGAGCGAACAGAGAAAAGAGGCATATATCTGGAGAAGGGAGGCGTAACGATGAATCTTACTTTTTGATTTGGCGTCTGGAATGTGGAAAACTGCACGGAAGATTCTGTACATATAAATCTCGATCGTAGCGGCAGAAGATCATGAGATGAACCAGCTGCAGCTCTGTGACGGATGGCTATCACAGTATTACTTCCAAACGGCGTACACAACCCCGACGTGACAGACGGACCAAGTAAACCGAGACAATGGGACTCTTTCCAACCGTACATCCTCCTCCCTCCAAACATACTCCATCTCGAACATACTTCAACGATGCTGACCCAAGACGACCAGCAAATACATACCCAATTGACTCGTTGGCCAGCGAACTCCACCCTCCCAGACTATCCAAGTAATTCTTCCACGCCTATCAGATCCAGCGCCTCCTCTCCCTCGCGAACCTTTCCTTCCACACCCTCCATCCCCTCCTGCCCTCCCCCTTGACCCACTTCGGCTTCCTCGCCCTGCCCCTGCTGGCCCATCACCCGCATGTATCTCTCCTGCAACCGGCTCTTCTCCACCCCGCGCTCCAACCCCTTGATCTTGCCTAATTCGCTGACCCTAACCCCTCTCAACCCATCCAGCAGATTCAGCACCAACGCACGCTGCTGTCTAACATTGCCCGCCACGCCGCCCGTCGCCGTCAGTGCCGCCGCGACAGCATCCACTCGTTCGACCGTCATGTCGGGAAGGGAGAGGATAATCTGCCTCGGTGTCGGAGAGAGTGGTGGTCTGTCATAGGCGGGAGTCGTTATCACGGAGCCTGGTTCTCCGCCTCCGTCGGATGTTTGGGATGGAGCGCGGACGGCGGGGAAGTGCGTAACACAACCATAGGCGACCCAGATGGTAGCGATAAGGCTGGCGAGGTCTTTTTGCAGGTCGGCAAAGTAGCCGTCGTTGAGAGAGGTGATGGCCGCTTTGAGAATCGAGGTGGCGATGTATTCACGGATTGCTGAGGTGATGGGGGTGTCCGGGGATGAAAGGGCGGCGAAGTGAGGAACGATAGTCCGCAGGACTTTGGTCATGGTAGCGGTGGAGCGCGAGTCAGGGGTCGTGAGGATGTGGGTAGAGAAGAGGAGGAGCGGCTCTAGGATTGTGAGGTTCGCGAGGATGAAGGCGCGGAGGGTAATGGGGGTGATTGGGGCGGAGGGCCGATGAGGAAGTTGTTGTAGAGAGGGTTGATTTTGCTTTTGTTGGTGAGGGTTTGTGAGGGTTTGATTTTGCTCAGGCTGAGGGTCAAGAAGGACGGCCACGAAATTAACTGCTGTGTATGTTAGCTGGCGTAGGATGGACTCCTCCTTCATCTCCAAAGTCAGACTCTCTTTCCCAGTATCATCGACTTTCCGTCTGTCAATCTTCTCCCATTCAGATGTGATCTTATGATCGATCTGCCCAAGAAGGGTTGACAGTATTGGTGGTAGAAAATGCTCTCTGTGATGGATTGGACAGTCGTCCACTACAGATCGAAGCATCTGGAGGAGGACGGAGAATTGATGAGATGACAGGTATGTTGCACCAGCAATCAGAGATTGTGCAAGGGGTCCGGGGAGCTCAGAGTAGCCATAGAAGTGATCACCTAGCCTGCTCATGGAATGAAGTATTTGATAGCACGCTTCTCTTATCAGTCGTATCTTTCCTCGGACGAACGAGGCGAATCCCTCGAGTGAGCGTTTGGAATGGGTGACTCTGGAGTAAAATTCATCTCTTGACCCACTTGAAATGCCAGCTTGCCAGAAACGGTCTTGCAGTACACGGCCAATGATGGAGTGCATCTCTGGTGGCAGATTGACCCACAATTCGACATTATGCAATCGGTGAGCGTAATCGACCAGTCGAAGAACTTTTGACAGAAGCATGGGAACTCGAGAGGACCAGACATTGACGGCAATCTGATAAGGCTGAGATTCTTTCTCCAGCTTTTCCGTCATGACCCCCAGCGCCGTCTTGGTCATGCGAAGCGGAATTTGAGACACGAAATCATTCATGTCTGATTGAATGGAGATTCCGGACGCATCTAACTGAACAAGAGACCAATCTCCGCTCGAGCTCGCTTGCTTTGACTGAAGGTATGTACCCACACGATCTACACTAAGGTGCTTGCTAAAGTCCTCGAAGCTTGAAAGTGATTGTTCTAGCCTTGTAGACTGCCATCCCTGAAGCAGAGACTCAACCAGATTTTGCAACCGACTTTCTCGCGTAGTCGCATCTATGTTCGTAGCGCGTTGCAAGACAATCATAAGCGTTCCGTACATTTCTGCCTCTGCTTTCTCATCGAAAGTGGAGGTTGAAAGTACCTCTTGTATCTTTGCTTCAAGCTGATCGTAAAAGGAGGCAAAATAGTCCGCATGACGAGATGCCAGCCGACGCAATTCGCTTGTAGCGTAGACTTGAAGCTCCCTCACTGCCTCAGAGTACGAGGGATATTGTGGCTGGTCTGCTGTCGGCGTCAGGAGTATATGCTCTAACACTTTGAGTGCAAACGCTTGGTTTCGCTCCAGAGCTCTGGCAGAGCATTCGACAGCCAGCTTGATGATGCGCTGCTTCATCAGAGGATCTTCATATTTTCTTGTTGTCAGCAGTTTGTCTGCCCACGATTCGATATTTGACTCCAAGAAGTTGCGCTCCTGTTCATCCTTTTGTGGCTCCTTGCCATGGTTCACTACCCATTTGCTGTACCCTTTCAGCGCCGCTTCTACCACTGTAAGGTGTGCATCTAGCCTGAGTAAAGAGGCCGATGATTTCGTGTAGGTAGCGGGATCAAATAATTGAGTCTCCGCCGTGATCTGGTCTAGAGAGGCGTCAACTTGCGATAGGATATGCGAGATTGCTTCTCTTGGCTTCCGCTGAGCTACAATCTCGATGACTAGAAAGCAAAACCGTCGGTAATTTCCAAGAAAGGCATGGCGTTCTGGGATAGTGTCGATGTCTTCGTTAAGGAACACAATCGATGGCTCGTCCGAGTCCTCAGGAAAGAGTTCGTATCGAATGATCCGCTGACTTGCTGTATCCAACAGTGGCCCAATGACCAACCAAACAGCCTCTAGGTTTCCCGCATGCTGCGACTTCAGTATTTTGACCCATGCGTGTAATACAGGTATAGATACTATCAAGCTCTGATGTTGTATGACTTCGACCATGAAGTGAAAAAGATGAGAAAGATCCATGACAGACAATTTAGAGGTTGAACGTTCTTCAACATGGCCGGCAACAAAAGCGATTGTCTGAGGCAGGTCTGATCAGTGGTCCAAGCATCATGAAAGTTTGAAGATATCATGCTCACCTCCGAGAGTTTTTTGGAGAAGGAATATCTTGTAGGTTCGACATCATGGCATTCCACCACAGACCACTGGTAGAGCTTTCGCAACAGAGAAATGTTTTCAATTTGACACACAGGACTGACGAGAGACAGGAACTCCGGCTCGTCTAGATGTGTTTTACCGAACAGCGAATGTAAGGCCTCAACCGCTGCCTAAAGGGGACGTTAGTCTAGTGGTGGAGGGGAGTTCTGTAAGAAAGACTTTCTTACCAAGAGAATCTCTGTGTCGCTCGAGACGAGACACGCAAAGATACTTTGGAGACAATGCGTTGTTGTGATAGCAGGTCCCATGACCCATGTAAAAGCAGACCTTAAGGTTGCAAGAGCTTTGCAGATACATGCTCTGATATGTCTCTCTTCCGAGCCTGTTTGAGAATAAGACGCAAGGAAGCTACTTATTCTAGCCAACCAGCCGTCTCCGTCTGCTCGTAGAGATTTTCTGGTCTTATTGGGACCGCCAGCAAAGACAGTAGCAGGAGCAAAGATTTCTACGACAGCGTTATGGAGATCTTGGCCTCGAATACCAGCTGCGGAATCCTCTCGGACGAAGACGTCTTCCGAAAGATTCTCCAGCACCGTAAGAACGAGCTCTTTGCACTTCGTATCCTGCTTCCAGAGGACCAGTAATAAAGAGTCCATATCGAACCAAGAAATTGCCCAGTCCTTCTTGGCCACTTCGACCAAAAGATGGGCGATCTTGTTTCGAAGGTATGGAGGGTCATTCTCGCTAATACCTTGGGCCAGGGAGGTCGTCCAGTGACGTATATCAAGGACCTGAGCATCGCTAAACGAGTGCCAATCATGGCGAACGGCATGTTCGAGCAACGAAAGTCCAAAGTGGCGCACCACTGCTGGTTCATTCACATTGCCCGCTAGGCTGTACCCATTCAGAGCTGCTTGATCTGAGCGTTTCTGGGACTCGAGGAACTCTGAAGCTTTCTGGCGTGTTTCGTTGTCAGAGCGAGCATCATGAATGGCCTGTAGGGCATGGGTTATGTTCGAGGGGTTAGAATCCTGCCCGCTGTCGCCGTTCTCTGCCGACCCCATTCTGAAAGCTGCGCCATTCATCCTCACGGGAATGACGCTGGGTTTTTTTTGAGAATGAGCCTTTTCGTCACGATGACATCCCAAACATTGTAGGCCTTCGTTTGTGAGAGGTTTTAGTGACAAGAGCCTGGCTTGAGGGATAGATGAAACCGCCCGTTCAGACTCTGGCGCTTCGCAACAGTCACGCGAGCAGAATAGGCGGTGGATTTTCCAGCAATTTAAGAAAGTTTCTGCCTAAAGAATTCCCTCGTGATGCGGTCCTCGAACGATTTAGGCAGTATTAAGATGGCACGAAGGGTTCAAGCAAAGTAACAGAGTGTTCGGGACGAGTTTTCAAGAGTGAAGAGAAGGCACCCACAGGCAGCAATATTACGTTAAAGGATTTATCACTTCTAAGGCTACATGACCGTACAAAGACTGCGCCTATACTGCTCCAGATATCCAACCTCTTCGTTCGAAGCCGTGTCTATACCCTGCTGCCGCTTGACACCTTTGATTGTTATGTTTTGCTCCCCAGCACCATGCCACCATCGCAATATTTGTATCGTCCCTCCGTCAAATTCGTCCATACTTACAGTCCATTTTCCATTGCTCACCTCCACAGTCGTCGCATTGGGTGCAAAGTGGTATTCTGGCAGATATATCTCCGTTGGATAGTCTTCTGCAACTGGTGTACTCGCCTCCAAAGACATTGCGAATGTGGCATTCCTCAAGTCGAAACCGTGTTTGAGAACATTTCCATTGGTAGCAATGGGGCTCGGTCGGACATAGGCCTCAGCAGCACGGAAGCCTGGTTTTGTCGATAGCTCCTCCACCTTCTTGATTTGCTCTGATGAGATCGAGGGGGGTTTTAGAGCGGTCTTCATGTTCGCTGGTGTCACAGACAACGTAGATTCTGACTGGCTATAGGAGTAAGCGGGTGAGGCTTTGTCGATAGAAGTGCTAGAAGGATAAGTTGAAGCAAACCCTGGCCTTGAGACTATTGGAAGGGCTGTGTCATCGATTGAGTAGATGGAAAGATCCTCTCCATTCCATTGGTCTCCCCATTCGTGGTTATTCTGCGAAGATTAGCTATGATGACATCCACCTCCAGCTAGACTTTAACATACCTGCGCTACGTATGTCCAAAGAGTATAGCCAGCGGCGCCACTACCTTCCAACGCATAATGATTCGCGTCCATGGCGAGTGCCTGGCTCGTGTAGTCACCAGTCTTGTATGCGTACTTGTCATCCATATCATAGGGAATTCCAATTTCAGTGAAGACACAAGGATGAGTTCCAAGGTATTTTAGTCCTTCTTGCCGAATTGCTTCCAATTGGTCCCGTAAACAATTCCGTATCGCCGTTTCACCAACCTTGACAGCGAATGCTGGCGACAGATACCTTCCACGTAACACGCCGAACACATCAACGTTATACCACCGGTTCCAGTGCTTCGTTAACAAGGTTAAGCCGTCATAGTAATGGGAGGCAAATACCATCAAGGGATCGTCGTCCTCAGTGCCCTTGATGTCTGGTGGGATTTCGAGGACTGGAGCCTCACAAAACATCATTGCGTCCTTATGGACGCTTCGGATTGCACTTTTGTATTTGCGGTAGTGGTCCAGAAAATAGGTGTTGGTAAACTTTTCATAATCAAGCTGCTTCCCGGAGGTGGGTATCTTTAAGAAATAATCCTTTTTCAGCAGCTTGTCCTCTGCAGGATCCCATACTCCTTGTTGAGCCCAAAGACACTCCCCCAGCTTCCACCCCGGGTCTCGTCTCCAGCCGTATTTCGTATCGTCGTAATCAGCTGGCAACCAGGCCTTGGTCCCTTGCGGGTCGACGAGCTCCCTACCACTCTTATAAGGACCAAAACTCCCGAATTCATAGGTATCGACCTCGCACGCCCTACCAGAACCAGTCAAGATTGCCTGCCAAGCGGTTGGTGATGGTCCCTTTTGTAACTTTTGTTCCGATGGGATGACTGATAAATCTGGCCAGCTTATTAGACCACGATTTGGCTCATTTATGCTTTCCCACCCGATCACAACTTCATTCTCCAGGCCGCCTGCTTCGTGGATGCGCTGAGCCAGGTGTCTGCAAGCGGCAATAAAGTGTTCGGTGAGGTAGTCCTGGATATTCTTCCCGTCTATGATGGCATTCGGTGCAAAATCCTTGCCTCCGAAAAATAGTGTAAAGATGGTCTGGCATGCTAGTCGGGTATAATTGGTGGACCATATCATCTTTGGGTAGTTTGCAGGGTCGGGATATTGACTATGTACGAAAGCTGCCTGTGTGACTTGGAATGCCTCTGGATTGAGGCCGCATGCATACAATGTCCACATTGGTGCACCTGAGCCACCTGAGAATCTGGACCACACATCCTGATGCGGGTCCATGAAGACACGAAAACCATAGTCCTTCATCATCTTTAGTATCTCGATTGTATGTGCAATGAAGGCTTCGTCATATTTCCCTGGCCCGGCATGCTCAATAGCCTCCCATGTGAAAATGTATCGGATTGTGTTGTAACCCCATCTCTTGAGCCGCGCTAGATGTGTGTGAGCTTCCTCCTTCGAAAATGGTCTATCGACGAAAGATACATTGTCGCCGTCAAAGAAGTTGTCTCTAACATGCGAAGGTTGGTCAGGATATCGAGGGAACTTGGTGTCTGCCGCACAATTTATTCCGCGAAATGTCACCTCTCTGCCGACATGATCTCGAAACCGCGTGCCGTCTATTTTCAGTACTGGGGGGCTCATTGAGGTTCGGTGGGCGATTCGAGGTGAAGTCCAGCAGGTGGTTGGCGTGGTTCTATGATAGTAAATACTCGACTTTTAGGCGGATTCAAATTGAGAGCACAATAACATACAGCTGGGAATACCTCTCAAGGTTAGAGCGACCCCAGTCCTCAAGTAGAAAACCTCTTCCTCTTGAGAACAGAGTATGTTAACGGTCTTGCTGAACTGCACTTCTTATGTGATGGTGGTTTGTACGAATGATCAACATCAAGGCGGTACGGAATACGCCACTAAAGGTCACCTGAAGCTCATTAGGTTCTGCTATGTAATTACTCATCCTGTGAGGCACATTGTAAGTTAACATTCTTGGGGAAGAATTTGGTCGGCAACAGAAAGACACTTTTTGTTCGAAGTTGGTGAATGAATTCATACTTACTGCTCAGAATTGCAATGCTCCTAATGCTGGCTACATCTGTTGCAGGCAACAATTTCGAGTTTTTGTAACTTGTTGTTCAGCTGTAGAGAAAACACATGAAGAACTTAGAGCGCTGCAATCTTCAGTTAATTTGCATCCCCTAACTTTGCTCTCCATGTTGGATTTTGTTAGAAAATGGCGGCATCTAAAGCTGCCCTCAAGTCCATCAAGGCTGCCATAGATGCAAACAAATTCTCTTCGGCAAGTGAGAAAGCGGCAGAGCTGGTCAAACAGGATCCGAAGAATTACACAGCGTTCATCTTCCTAGGATTCGCGCGCGACAAGTTAGAGGATATCGAAGGTGCTGAGAAAGCCTACGAGGCCGCTACCAAGCTGAAGCCAAATGACCCACAAGCCTTGAAAGGTTTGATTACGCTTTATGAGAACCTGGGACAGAAATTTCTAGACAAATACCATGTTGTTGCACTTCAACTAGCTGAGATATATGCCTCACTGGACGATCGAACACAATGTCAGAGCGTCATTGACAAGTATGAAGGATTCGCCAAAAAGCATGGATCGAGGTCGCAGTACCGCCACGCCCTTGAACTTCATCTCCCATCAAGCAGTCTGTACTCTCATCTTGAAGGGAGAATACCACAGCCCTCGCATACCCTTTCCCGGATTATCGAGTCTATGGAGGCGGACGAGAAGGAATGGATCAACAGCCAGGTTGGAGAACGCAGAACCAGACTCGGAGCAAAGATCGACCAGGTAATGACTGACGTGAAAAGAGAAGCTTTTGCAAGATACCCACTTGAAGCTCTATATCAAGAACTGATCAATTGGACTAATGACGATGAGGCGAGACGAAGCTTTGAAGAAAGACTGCTAAAGCGAGCGTACGAGAACCTGTTGTCCCTTCCGGACGCCGAAAAAGCTACTAAGCGAGATGAGGTGCTAAATCTCGCTAATGGCATGGTCATAGTCAAGCATTCTTACGAGCTTGCATGGAAAATTGCTTTGGAGTGGGTCGATGCCGAATCGCTGGCTGACTGGGACGTTGGTTTATTGCAAGAATTCAAGGATTTCTTTCCGGAGCTGGGTTTGAGCAAAGTACTTCGCGGCTTCCTGGATAGTGATATCTGCCCATTTTCAAGAAACCCCACCAGGGCACCAGAGAATGGAATAGATATCGACGTTGAAGCGCGGCTTTCTGAAGCTGATCAGTTGATCATAATGGCCGAAGGTTTAGACGAGAGCCCGTCTTCGCCCCTTTCGCACCGTATCATGGCTGAGATGTACCTTGCAATCGGAGAACATCGCAGTGCAGTTGAAACTGCTCGGAAAGCTCAAGACCTGTACAAAAAAATAGCTCGGAATTGTGGCGTCACCCTACAGAATAGCCTAGACTCTGTCAACATGACACTTGCCGGTGCTCTCATCACTTATCAAGCTCCAAGATATCATCAAGATGCCAAACGTTTGTTCGAAGAAATACTCACTCGAAAGCCAACTGCCACAACACCATTGTCTGGCATTGGCCTAATTCTGGAGGATGATGAGGATTATGATGAAGCAGCCCTGTTTTTGGACCGTGCCCTGAAACGAGACCCAGAAAATATGAAGATTAGGGCCGAGCTTGCTTGGTGTCGGGCTCTCAGCAAAGACATGCTGATGACCGGACTTGCTGAGCTAGAAGACACTCTGAGAAGGATGGATGAGCAGAAACCGATTAATCTACAGATGAAAGCCGAAACACTGTACCGCATAGGATATTGTCAATGGCTGCTTGACGACCCTTCCTGCCCTCGAGACCAGAAGGACGGGCCATACAAACATTTCATGGAGTCAGTGAAGGCGAATCCCAGCTTTGCTCCAGCTTATACTATGCTAGGGATTTTCTTCGAGGAGTATGGCAGGAGTCGCAGGCGTGCGCGCACCGCCTTTCAGAAGGCTTTCGAATTGTCAACATCCGAGATTGAAGCTGCCCATCGGTTGGCCCGTATATTTGCCGATAATGGCGAGTGGGATCTTGTCGAGCTCGTGGCGCGCAGAGTGATGGAGTCTGGAAAGGCCACACCAGCGCCAGGCTCGAAGAAAAAAGCACATAGCTGGCCATCTGCGGCGCTTGGGGTTGCTGAGATGAACAAACAGCAACACTCGAAAAGTATCGTCCACTTCCAGAGAGCGCTTCGAATTGCACCAAACGATTACCACTGCTGGGTCGGTCTAGGAGAGAGCTATCACAACTCAGGACGGTACATAGCTGCCGAGAGAGCTTTTCATCAAGCTGAGAGGCTGGAGCACGGTCTCCTGGAGGACGAAACTTGGTTTGCGAGATACATGCTGGCAAACGTTCATCGAGAAACCGGTGCTTATGATCAGGCAATTGAAGGCTATCAAACAGTTCTCGCTTCTAGGCAAGCCGACTTCGGAGTTGCTCTCGCTCTTTTGCAGACCCTCACTGAAAGCGCGTGGGCAAATCTGGAGAATGGTATGTTTGGCGAAGCTTCAAGACGAGCCAATGAAGCTCTCAGCTGTGCGCTGAAAATCTCCTTGTCAAACAGAGATGCTTTCAATTTGTGGAAAGCTGTTGGTGATGCTTGTTCGCTATTGAGATTAGTTCCTGTGTATGCTGCTAAGATGGACACTGAACCTTTGAAACAACTGCTATCTCAAAATGCTAGGAATGAAGAGATGGAGGAACTTGCTGAACTCGACCATATCAAGCTGTCAGCTTTGCAGCAGGCGTCTCAGAATGACATTATTGGAGAAAATATGCCGAACACGTCCGTGTACTTCGCTGGCGCAATTTTGGCAGCTAAAAGAGCGATCCTTGTCGCTTCGCAGGACATCCATGCGCAAGCTGTGTCTTGGTACAACCTGGGTCTGATGGAGCATCAATTGTGGATGGCAGGAAGCCCGGAGTCCGTTGATAATCAGCGCTTGCTTCTGAAAGCCGCCATGAAATGCTTCAAGCGGGCTATCGAGCTCGAAGCAGGAAATTCGGAATTCTGGAACGCTTTTGGCATTGCAACGCTGCATTTGCATCCGATGCTCTCCCAGCATGCCTTTGTTCGGAGCCTGCATCTCAACGATAAGTCTGCAAGAGTATGGTCGAATCTTGGAGCATTTTACTTGATCCATAACGATCCCCAGCTTGCTAACGAAGCCTTCACCCGTGCCCAATCTGCCGACCCAGATTATGCTCATGCGTGGCTTGGTCAAGGCTTTTTAGCGGCCCTTGTTGGTGATTCTCGCGAAGCACAAGGACTGTTCACTCATGCTTTCGAGATATCTAAATCATCTTCGACGGTTGTGAAACGGCAATACGCACTCTCCATGTTTGATCACGTTGTCAAAACGTCTACCAAGGCCGAAAATATGACAAGCCTTGTCCAACCTCTTTTCGCTCTCAATCAGCTCCATATTCAAGCACCCCACAATGTCGTCTTCCATCACCTTGCTGGTCTTTTGGGCGAACGTATTGGTAGCTTTGATGACTCGCAGGAGAACCTGCAGAATGTCTGCAATACTCTTGAGGCAGAATACGAAGAGTCAGAGTCATCAGAGACGCTCTCTCGGGTTTCACAAGCGAAAGCAGATCTAGCTCGTATCCAACTGGGTCATCGAGAATTCGAAGAGGCAGCCGGAAATGCAGAGACCGCACTCGACCTCTCTTCTGAGGATGGTTCCACCAGTTTTGAGGCGGATATGCGCCAAAAATGTCGGCTCTCGGCACACCTGACTGGCGGGCTCGCGTACCACTTTCTTGAAAACAATGACAAGGCAGTCGACATGTTTCAGAGAGCCATCGAAGAAGCACAGGACGAGCCTAATGTGGTCTGTATGCTTGCGCAGGTCTTGTGGGCCAAAGGTGGTTCTGAAGAACGGGTTATCGCTCGTGAACAGCTCTATGCTTGTGTCGAGAAGCATCCAGATCACGTGGGTGCTGTTACACTGCTTGGGGTAATAGCTTTACTGGACGACGATCAGGACGCCATCGACGCGGTGGAGGGCGACCTGCAAGCCATGCGTTTTGATGACAAACTTGACGTCCACAACAAGGCTCGGGTGGTCAAGGTCTTAGCGGGCGTGACAGCATCTATTATTGATCAAGAGCAGGGTATTGCAGAAACGGCAATCCGGGAGGCGACCAAGTCCATCATGATATCACCCGGACAGCCCTTTGGATGGTCTGATATGGCGGCGCTTTCAGACCACACGTATCCGGCAGACATGGCAGTGGTGAATGCTGTCAGTAACATACCTCCGAGAGGAGGCGTGAATGCTGAAGAGCTGTGTAAAGCATATGCTCAGACCGGCCGAAGAGGGGATGCATTGCAGGCATGTATCGTGGCGCCGTGGAAGCTGGACGGTTGGGAATCGTTGGCTATATCCTTGTCTGGTGGACCACCAGTCTGATCCACAAGTATGAAACGAGTTAGCATCATGATACCCACAGGGGAGATGAATGACTGGCGTTGCGATAGTCCAGTCTTTTCATAATCCGAAAGACTTGACGCTGAAGAAGAAGTGTGTAACGTCCTTTCCCCACTGGCACTCCCTTACCGCAAAGTAATCATGGTCCACTCTCAGAAACAGCATCCATTAGCCTCTTTTTCACTTCCTTCTTCCACGCCTCATCCCACGCCTCTACCTTACCACCGAGCACATGTACTTGACCTTTCTCGAGCATCACCAGACCCCTCCTGACCACCGACCCTTTCTTCAAGACAACTTTCATCCCTATGACGCATTCCTTATCTGCTAAACTCATTTTGGCTATTTTCTCCATCTCCCACGCCACAACTTTTGTTCCTTTCGCATCTTGCAGCACGTATTTATGTGGTCCTCTGCTCGAAGCAATTGTGGTCGAAGCCGCTCCTGCAACGCCCGCTCGAGAATCGGCATTGTCCATATCCACTGTCCTGACGATCTCCCTACCTCTCACCTCCTCGCCTCGTTCGACCCGCTCGATAGCCTCAATTTGGCCCCATTTACTGCTCCCAATATCTTCGACGCTCAGGAGTTGTACAGGGACATCGGCGCTGAGCCTCCGCTCTTTGATCTCAGGATCATTGATGTTGAGAGGAAAGAGGGAGTTAGGGCTGGTGTTGGACAGGGCGGTAGTGAAGTCGGCAGCGAGCAGGCGGAAGAGCGCTGTTTGGGTCAGAGATGGTAGGGGCGGAGTCGGTCCTGAGCGGGGAGCGGAGAGGTGGGTGATTAGCCAGGCTGGGTTGACTGGAAGAGAATGCTTTTGAAGAAGCGTGGTGACTATTTGCGTATGTATAGTTGAATTGACCGCCATAGTTGCTTCATTCCAATCAGTCTTCTTCTAGTCTACCAGCATCAAAATCGGATCACTGCAATATGAGTATCTCGGTTGTCTTGCCACTTTCGCTTTAACGCGTTTTCACGCGCCTGACGCGTATTGGCGCGGGGAATGTATGCCAAGCAGAATTGAGCAACATTGACTCTTTGAGTCAAGGTCTTTGCTCTGCAAATTTGTCATACTTATTCTGTCTCGTGGTACAGAGGGGGTTTCTGGGTCACACCACATAGCCTTTCAGTTGTCAGGCTGACCGGACATGAGCACGCCGGAGCGCTTCCAATCGAGGTTATCCTTTGCGAAACGCCGCACATACGGTCCTGGTGCCAGAGATGAACCAACCACTTTCGCCAGTCGTCACACCGAGACATCGCTGTGGCTGCTGTAGGTCAGCTGGTCATTTATGCTGTGGCCTTAATCGTGACATAACGGTTTCCAATTCTTCCAACTTGATTGCCTGACCGCCTCCCGGTTGTCTTTACTCTCAAGCACTACTTTGAAGCTGTGCCTGGCTTATTGTTTTGGGTTTATCAACAAAAGAAATGGATGAATCCTTCCTCTCATTACTTTATGCTGGATTTCCATCATGAGCGGATATTCTCCCCGTTTAGCATCAGACCTTTTCAACCACGACAACACCTGCTTAGCTACGTTTTCATGTCCTCCAACGTATCGCCACTATTGCTGCCTATTTTGTTGTGAATTGCCTGCAACATTCAGTGCCCAATTCTTCGAAAGCATGTATAACCCATCCTTCAAAAATCTTTCACGCCAGCCCACATCCCTACAATTCGGCAGCCCAACGCGACAGTCCTTCTTGCCCTACGCGATACCTGAACAAGCATACTATCTTGAACCTGTTACCCGATTTCCCATGATGGACGGTATTGAAGTGGCCGAAGGCAGAATCGCGGACGTTGCAACAGGCGAACGTGGATTCTTGACCCAACGTGGTGAAGGAATGCAACGAACTAAGGACATTATATATGAGCAGATAGCTGACAATCAGTTTCCAATGGACGAATCGGACTTCATTGCCCGGTGCCTCAAGAGAAGATCAATTGCCAGCGTTTGTCAGACATACCACGAAGGCAAGCGTGTGCATGAGATCTCCGAGACAGCAGCAAAACCTAGAATAGGTATAACTTTCATGGCCGGCGCAGATACACCCCAGGTAAACCGCATGGAACAAATTGATATGACAAACAAAACGCCCGAGCAGAAAAGTGCCCTGTGGCGTGTTAACACGGCTGGGGCGCTCCTTAATGACTTCGAGGTTGACACGGATCTTTCAATCATACAGTCCGACAATACTCCACAGGTCGTTACAAAATATCGTGAGCGCAACTTGATCATAGACCGTCCCTGTTCCGCTTCCAGTACTGCTAAGCATGCTTTGGTGGGAAGAGCATGGAATGATAGAACAGTAACAATTCAAAGTGATCATGTCGAGATAGTCAACGATCTTTCGCTGAGGAAATGGGACCTGGAAAGCACATTGATCGAGGTCGACGGATCTAGTCTTACAAATCTTATCGTTAATTATCGCCATCTGATCTATCGAGGAGGACCAGCATTAACCTTCAATGAGACGGTATTTGGATGACCACAAAGTGATTGGACTGCCACTGACTATTTTAAGCTCAAGCTGCTCGATGTCATGATTGAGGATGCACGACGTCTCTGCGTTCGTAGTCCCATACTATTCCGAATGTCTACTCGACGTCACATTGTTTCCTCCAAGAACACTCGCTACGGCGTTGACCACGGCCTGATGTTCAGGACCCTTACCACCAGCCGAGGTATCAAAAACATCATTTCACTGGGCGCATCTTACTTCAACGCCTTGTCGACCCCAGGAAATAGGGACAAATCTCAGGACCTAATTCGGCCAAAGTTTTTGCAGATGCTCGTACTTCTCTTGTCCCTTCTAAACGATGAAGACCTGAACGACCTGAAAGAGTTCCTCCAAACGACTTACAGAATCAAAGCCGATAGACAGAGCGTGGAGCTTCTCATCTTGAAAGTGCTGCCGCTAATGTCAATCAATTCCACGGTATTCATCAATGCAATGGTGGCAGCTGTCGATGGGTTCAACGGGGAGCCCCAGCTAGACACAGAGCAACCGGACCAAAATTGGGCCGCATTTGTCCAAAGACTTTTACATCTGGGCTGGGTGCTCCCTGGCACCGTGTCCCAGCTAGGTCAGCACGATCTTTCGTGGATCATCAAGTGGCCCGATGATGGTGTCAGAGACTCTCATCTGATGCGAAACCTGCAATATGGTAACAAGACCTGGGTCATGAACGAAATACCGTCCCTTGACCTCAGTTTAGACTCCATGCTGGACAAGGTGACTGTGATCTTGACGAATGGGGCCACATACACAATCGGTCATGACGATCTCGAAAGGATCACCTGCATGACTCCTGGAAAGTGCTGTCTAACAGACACCGTTGTTAGGGGGCAAATTCAGGATCTGGACATCAAGGAGGAAGTAGTGAATTCGACAGTTTACGACGCAATCTCCCGCCTGAATCGCGTCATTACCGAGTACAACAGCTGTCTATCAGCGCCGCGACGGCACAACTCTGTCCTGGCAAGGCTTGCTGCGCTTCGCGAAAAGCAGGACATGACTCCTCTTAAAGAGATAAAAGGATCAGGAAGACTTACGCGAAATTTTGCAACGTTGAACAATCAAATCCTGGCTGTTGCATACAAGATTGAAGGACGAAAGATCACACGTCGCGATCTGTTGCGGCATCTAGCATCCGACAGCAAAACAGTGAGCGCTGTGGCTCGAACGTTGGAAGCAGTCCTGGAAGATCTCGGAGACCGCAACATCTCCGTAAATGTTGAGCGCCTCATCAACCAGCGTCGCAAAGCACTCGCCAAAGTTCAAGACAAGATTTCCCAAGCTGAGCATACTAGAAAACGTATTTCCAGTCAGAATCATGCAGACGTAAGTGACGAGCCCATCTCCAAAGTCATCTATCCAAACGGGTCCCCACAAGCCAGAATTCAAAATTGGCACGACTATCGTATCTGGTACGTCTCTGACCAAAACACACTCCATGTCGAGGCTCAACGCCGCATCGTGGACCACGTCAGGTGGGTTTCGGATTGCATCATTGAGACCGGATTCCGTGGTTCAAGTGCGATGTATCTGCTCTCACCGCTCTCTGTTGTTGCGGAGGGTGAGCGAGCCGATGAGATACGTCCTGATGATCACATCCTTCTTGTTGGCCAATACATCGTCGTTGTCGACCCAGGTGACGGACGTGCACCACAGCACAAGGAGTCCATCACGAATTGGTTGAAAATCATCGGCGTTGAGCAGTGCCCGGTCTCCAGGAGAGGCATGAACAGAAGGAGCAGTTTATCCAAAGTCCTTCCCCGGTGGACTTTCCGATGAGTTCAGCCCATGTAATATTGGTTTTTCTTTACATTGTTGATCCGGCAGTTGCCTGCAACATTCTCAAGCCTCCCCTTTTGTGACCAGACGAAATGTACGCAGGGGATTCTTACGGCCCGCTCTTTGTATCCCGATCTATTCATGATGTCGTTCCGCGCAAAGGATGAGGTGCAAACATCTCCATCTACTGTGTAGAGCTTGTTATACCTTAGATCTCAACAGCAACCGATCCACATATGGACTCTTCGTGTTCTGGAATCGTGTCTACCCAAGTAATCCATTCGTTTGTTCACGGAGGCCTCCCTCGACCCGCCTCTACAACTCCCCCATCCATCCCAATTCAAAACCCACTGATCTTCCCAAGGTAGAAACAAAGCAGAAGTCCCGCCCTCGATGACATTTCGTCCGAATAATTCTCTTCATCGCCTCTCCGTCCTCCCCATTTCAAAGGAACCCCCTCCCTACCTACCGCCCAGCAAGGTAATCCCGATTCTCCACCGTCACACTCTTGGTCATGTGATTGACCTTGTAGATGCCAACTAACCTCTCCGCAAGCTCAAACATATTATTCCGCAACGAGATGACGATGAACTGGGCATTCTTGGTGCGCTCTTTGATGTAGGAGGCCACGATCGAGACCTGCATGCGATCCCGTCAGCAAACCGCATCTCGAAAAGAAAGGAAAACGGCATGGCATCAAAACAGCACGAAAAGGTGAGTCTTTTTTTTTTTGGTTTGATTGTTGAACTTACATTGCGAAAATCCAGCGCGGCATCGATCTCATCCATGACATAGAGCGGCGTCGGGCGATAGACATGCAGCGCGAAGACCAAGGCCAGCGAGCTCAGCGTCTTCTCGCCCCCGGACAGGTTGCCGATGTTCTTCCAGCTCTTCTTGGGCGGCATCACGCTGAAGAGGATGCCCTCGCTGAAGGGGTCGAGACTGTCGACCAGCTCGAGCTCCGCGTTGCCGCCCAGCGTGATCAGCTGGTACATGGTCTTCAGGTGCGAGGAGATGGTGTGGAAGCCGCTGAGGAAGGTGGTGAGGCGCGTGTTGCGCAGGTCGTTGAGCCGCGTCTTGGCGCCGTCGCGGCCGGCGAGGGAGCTGGTCAGGTCGGCGCTGCGCGAGGCCAGGTCGACGCTGCGGCGCCGGTACTCGGCTATCACGCTCAGGTCGATGGACGAGGCGGTCGTGGTCTTTTCTTCCAGCGTCGCGATGCTGGCGAGGAGGTGGTCTTTGCTCAGGTCGTGTAGCTCGTCGCGCGTGTAGGTTGGGAGTTGGTTGGGTTGACGTTGGGGGGAGGACCAGGAGGCAGGGGGGGCTTTTGCTGGTGTGGGCTGTGGGCTTTGCGAGTCCTCGTCGCCTGGCTCGGCTGCGTATGGATCTGACGTCGTTGCTTGTTCGGGTGGTGGCTCTACGTTGCGTCCTTCAAGATCGGCGATGTCATGGAGAGTGACTTTGGATAGCTTCTCTCTCCAATACCGCTGCTTCTTCTTGTTTTCATCTAGGATCTTCTCGTTCTCCTCGAGCTTGTTCCGCATCTCGATCTCAACCGCCCTTGTCGAGTTGAGCTCCTTGGTCCGCGCGTCCAGATCAGCTTTCAAGGCAGCCAGTTCCTCCTTCTTCGTCTCCATTATCTCTTGCGCTTCATCGGCCTTAGCTTTCGCGCTCGACGCATCCGCTGCCTGATTAGCAATACTGGCTTCGAGCTTCTCAGACTCCTCCTCCAGGCTAGCGAGTTCTTTGACGGCCTCTGCTTGGGCTTTCTCGTGCTTGATCTTGAGCTTTTCGTTCTTCGTCCTCTCCACTTCAGCGTTGGAGATCTCTTCACTCAGAAGATCGATCTGCTCTTTCAGACCATCAACTTTTGCCTTTTGACCACGTAGCTTGACGCCGCCAATTTCCATGATCTTATCCTGGAGTGATTGGATCTCTCCCTCGACATTAGCAGTCTCGGAGCGTAGTGCCTCAACTTCCTTCTCCAGACCGACAATCTGCTTTTCAAGCGCCTTGACCTGCCCATCGTCAGTTTTGGCACCGCTATCCTCAGCCGTAAGCTCCTTGACGCGCCGTCGAGCATCGGCAAGATTTCGTTCACTGCTTTCAATCTCTAACCTCAGCTTTTCGAGGAGGGTATCGACTTGCGGAATCTGTTCTTGCTTTTCACGCAAGCTGGCTTCAAGCTCCCGCTGCTTGGCTTGGAAAGCCTCAAATTGCTGTTCGAGCTGGTCACGGTCCACTTCGAGCTTGTCCACTTGCTCTTTGGTAGTTTCTGAAACCAGCTTAGATGACATGGCGCCCCGTGCAACCCTTGTACCACCGCCGCTCATGGTACCCGAGACATCAATCAGTTGGCCGTCAAGTGTTACAACGCGCCATCGCTTTGCACCGTATGCAATCCTATTGGCTTGCTCAAGATCCCTGGCAACAAGCGTGTTCTGCATAACACTGTAGAAGGCTGGGGCGAAGATGGCATCTTTGGCCTTCACAAGGTCGTACAGTCGTTGCACCCTTTCAGGCGTTTCGATAGGAGACAGGTCACGCTGGGCGAGGCGATCAAGAAGAATGAAGTTTGCTCGACCTAGATTGTTCTTCCGAAGGTAGTCGATGCATTGTTGCCCGACCTCGACTGAATCAACGACCATGTTTTCCAGCGAAGGACAAGCGGTTGAGATCGCGACATCATACTTTTCGTCGATCGCGCCCAGGTTGCCTAATCTGCCGTGGAAGCCATTGATCCTGCCCGAATCTTTGAGGCGCATAAGTCCTTTTAAGACATTACCTTGGTTTTGACTTGAGGCGAGACTGGCCCTTGCCTCATCGGCCTTCTGCCTCGCGTTTGAAATTTGAGATCGTACTTCAGGCTCACTTCGAGCCAGCTTTTGCAAGGCATCTTGGATTTTGCGAACGTCTTTTTCAAGCCGTGCCTTCTCACTTTGCCGCTGGCTGACTTCCGTGGTTTTGATTGTCTGAGCTTCCGTGATCGAGGCGATCTTAGCATCCGCTTCCTCAAGTGCTAGAGCCCCTGCGTTCGCCTTCTCCTGGAGAATGTCGAGCTCGGATCTGGCTACCGCAATGGCTGACTGTTTCTTGTTGATCTTCGCATTCCAAGGTTCCAATGACTTTTGCTTCGTGGAAATCTGGTCAGATAATCCTTGCGTTTTGCCTTTCAGGCTTTCTCGAATGCTTGACAGCTCCTTCTCCTCCTTCACCATGCTTCTCTCCATCTCCGCAATCTCCGCTGACTTGCGTTCGAGA
>QQTW01000411.1_pt1 | contig 26651 bp, 21 predicted proteins | sample 1904831 | NCBI WGS metagenome assembly QQTW01 (sample SAMN09435610, study PRJNA476489) | Subsurface metagenome, whole genome shotgun sequencing project. | reverse complement strand
CCAGTTCCCCCCGATTACCCATTGCAGTTAATTTTGGTACTAGCAGAAGAAGGACGTTTTTGTAATGTCCTACCAGCAAATACGTTGATTACGATTGAAGTTCCGTAAATTAGGGAATAGGGAGTTAGGAGTTAAGAGTTAGGAGTTAAGAGTTATTTATCAATCTCCCTTGTCTCCCTTGTCCCCTATCTTCCCTCTTCTTTACATCGCTGCTTCCCTTAACTCCGGATGCTTACGCAAAAAGTTAGAATTTTGCAAAGATACGGTAATGGTACTAGGCGACTGTCTTTTTTGTGGATAAATTAAAGACATTGCAAAGTAGCTGCTGAACTCGTACCAGCCTTATTCCCGATGAATCGTTTCTCCACGAAGGTATCCAATTTTCACGACGATATTCTAGAAGAAACCCAGCTTGGGCAATTGTGCGGTTCCAAGCTACTGTTCCGCGATCGCTATGAGATTCTGCGAATTTTGGGCAGGGGTGGTTTTGGGATCACGTTTTTAGCTAAAAACATGACTTTACCAGGGAATCCACTGTGCGTAATTAAGCAGCTTTGTCCGAAGGTCACAAAGCCGAAAAGCTGGCAACATGCTTGTGTGCGCTTTGAAAAAGAAGCCAAAGCTCTAGGAAAACTCGGTAATCATTCGCAGATACCTATGCTGCTGGACTATTTTGATATGAATGGCGAGTTTTTCTTAGTTCAAGAATACGTGCGCGGTTCGACTATTGCCCGTGAAATCCGCAAGACTGGTCCCAAAAATGAAGCAACTGTGAAGCAGTTTTTGCGGGAAATACTGCCTGTATTGCAGTACGTTCATAAGCATCACGTCATTCACCGAGATATTAAACCGCATAATTTGCTCCGGTGTGATGATGATGGACGGTTGGTGTTAATTGATTTTGGTGCAGTCAAAGAAGAACTTGTTAAAAGCATCGATGGTTCATCAAAAACTGCAACTACCAATTTTGTTGGCACAATGGGTTTTGCGCCACCCGAACAATTTTCGCTGCGTCCAGTTTATGCAAGCGATATTTATGCGGTTGGGGTAACTTGTTTGTTTTTACTAACTGGTAAAGCACCGCTAGAATTTGACTACGATGCTCATAATGGCGAAATCGCTTGGCAAAAAGAAGTCAAAATTAGCGAGCATTTTGCCAAAGTTTTAGCCAAAATGGTGAAAATTCCTCTGGAGGAACGTTATAAAAGTGCCCAAGATGTAATGTGGGATTTGGGGATGGAGTCGTATTTGCCAACTCTAAGTAACTGTCTGAGTTCGCAGCGTCTTGGTGCGAATAGTGTTAGTAACAGCCAAGAAACTCCTGAAGGATATGCATCTCCAATGGCAAGGACTGCTCAAGCAATTCGGGAATGGCGGGCAAAGTTGAACGAACACAAGTCTAAAATGAAACTAAAATCATTAAAAGATCGGTAGTTAGTGGTTAGTAGTCAGTGGTCAGTGGTTAGCGGTCAGTGGTCATTATTTATTCCTAACTCCTAACTCCTAACTCTTAACTCCTAACTCTTAACTCCTAACTCCTAACTCCCTACTCTGAACCACTAGGTTACAATATTTTTCCACAATCAATAGAAAATCATCTCTCACTTTAAAAAAAACTTCCTTTAGTCCTCGAATTCTTGCAAGAAGAATTTGGAGAAGGAAAACGACTCAGATATATGTGTCACAATGAGACCCGTCTGGGATTAAAGACTATTGCAGGACGTTTGATTACCGGTTTGGGCAATTGGCTGCATAGGATGGCGGGAATTTCAGGATGTGCTTAAAAAGAAGAGTGAAACTGACCCCTCTTTTGATGTTTGATTGCAAGCAAGTCAAATGTTAGAGGTTTTTGATTCTGTAGGTGAAAGTAGACTTTTAAATCTTTTAAATTTTCAACAGCAAACAATAGTTTGAAAAGCAATATGCGATTAATGCAGCAATTAGTTTATTTTCTAAAATCAAGAGCTAAATTCTAGTTACTTGCTTAAGGACACTAAGCTGTTAACAGTGACATCAATTGGTGAGTGTAAAATATCCACTAATCAAGGCAGACAGTAATCTGTTAAGGCGGTCAAATAATTTGGCAATCGACAACATTACAACAAGTTTGAACAGGAGTAACTTTGCGGAAAAATGGACGTAACTGGATTCGAACCAGTGACCCCGTCGATGTCAACGACGTACTCTAACCAACTGAGCTATACGTCCGCAATTTTATTATTGTACCATATATTTATTTCAAAAAGCAAATTTTTCGGATAGTCGAGAATATATCACTGTAGGATGCCATATATTGTAGGGGCACAGCACTGCTGTGCCCTTCCCATTTATTAACGAACCCGGTTTGAAAACGGTTTTTCACAGACTTGCTAATTCTATTTGCCTTCATAGCTGGTTTCTAGCCAAAGTTATACCAACTCAAAAAATGTTTACTACACATGGTTTGTCGAAAAGGTCGCTACGGCTTTGCGTCCCTATATAATTTGTCGCATTCTTTTTTCAAATTAGTATTACGCCTATTCGCTCTAAGTAATTTAAACAAATCATAAGTAGTTTTTATTGCATCGTCCGTTTATTTAAGCTTGTTTTGCGCGGATATCAGAAGTTGTTGCGATCGCTCATAAGCAGTTGTCCCCGGTTTGACTGTTCTAAGTTGGTTAATAATGCCTTGAATTTCGCTTTTATATTGCTGTAGATTCGATGGAGGAGAAGCGATTAAACTTTGGATTTCTCGATTAGCTTGTGCGAGTATTTCTGTTGCTTCGCTTTCATATTTTTGTCGATTTTGGACAAGAGCAAAACAGGTGCAGTTTTAGCTACAGACTTGCGAATTAAGGGATTTGGGAAATTTACCAACCATATAACTCCCGCTGAACCTGCGATAAATATTAATAAAAATGTAATTTTTGAAACAATACCTGGCGGACGGTTTGCTTTAACTGCTTGTTTAAGAACCTTCTCGCTAAACTGCGGGTAAATATCGAACACCGTATCGTGCAATTCATCCAAAGTAACTGCGGAACCTTTTTCCTGGCGTAATTTTTCCAGACGCTTGATCGCAATTTGCTTTTCGGTTTTGCCAATTGGATTGTCTGTAGCACAGCGTTCCACTTCTGCACGCAAAATTTCAAATGCTCGCCAGTTAAGCTTAGTCACAATTTACACCCATTTACGCACTTACTTAGTATTCCCACGAGGAATAGAAATTAAACAGATTTGGTAATGGGATTTTTCAACTTTTGGGTATATGACTCTGGACTAGTCAAAATGCCAGCGGTTGTTGTTAGTATTTGTAAAGCAATTAATAAATTATCGTAGTATCTATAATGTCAACTGCTTTAATAACTGGCGCTTCAGGTGGAATTGGTAAAGCCTTTGCAGAAGAACTTGCAGCCCGTAATATGAATTTGGTATTAGTAGCACGTTCTGAAGAAAAACTCAATCAACTTGCAGCAGAATTGCAAACCAAACATAACATTAAAGTAGATGTTATTGTCCGCGACCTTACCGAAAGTGATGCTACAAATGCTGTATTTGAGTACACGCAAGAAAAGGGACTAACGATAGATTTATTGATTAATAACGCGGGTTTTGGCGACTATGGCGAGTTTGCCGAACGCGATGGTGAAAGGCAAGTTAAAATAGTGCAGTTAAATATTGTGGCACTCGTTGATTTAACGCATAAATACCTACCGCTGATGCGCGATCGCCGTTCGGGCAGTATTATTAATGTAGCTTCGATTGCGGCATTTCAACCAATACCCTACATTTCGGTGTACGCGGCAAGTAAAGCGTTTGTTTTGAGCTTTAGCCAAGCACTTTGGGCAGAAAATCGCAGTTACGGTGTGCGGATTCTTTGCAGTTGTCCGGGTCCTACAGAGACTAACTTTTTTACCGAAGCAAAATTTCCCACCGCGATCGCAGCAAAGAATGCTCAAATTGCAACACCAGAAGTAGTGATACGCGATGCGTTAAAAGCTTTAGAAAAAGGTGAATCGACAGTTGTTAGCGGTGGTTTTGCTACCAATATGATGACAAGTTTATCCCGGTTAGTGCCACGACAAGCATTAGTTAGTATTTTGGAAAAGCAGTTTAAAAGTTAAACGTACCTTGTTAGTTGAACGCGATATCGATCTTTTTTGGTAACAGCAATTTCACCAACTTCTAAGCGTCCTTTACCGCGAATTGCTATCAAGTCACCAGTTTTAACTTGCGAACTTGCTTGAGTCGTGTCTTTCCAATTAACGCGCACATCTCCACCATCGATTAAATCGACCATTTTGCTGCGCGACATCCCAAACCCAGCCGATGCAACTGCATCCAAGCGTAATGATGCTTCGACTGTAGTTAATTCTTTTTTCTTCGGTTCGCGGATTTTCAATTCGCTCAAATCGATACGTCGGGTAGTGACGGGAACCGAACGCACCTGCTTGAGACTCATTTCTAAAAAGTCAACTAACTCAGGCGTGACAATAACTTGCGCTCCGCGTTCGCCCAGGACAATGATATCGCCTGTCTTGTCGCGGACAATACCAGTACCGAGCATTGCACCGAGAAAATCGCGGTGGGTGGCAGTGTCAAATAAGAAATTACCAGCGATATCGAGTGCAGCTAGTTCGACTTGAGATTGGTCGAGAGGGAGGTCGGAACGTGCTATGGCAAGTCGTTGCCGTTCTGCTTGTGGGTATCCACCCCAGGGCAACAAATGGATCTCTGTCAGTCGGCTAAATGACCTTTGAATTTCTGCTAACTCTGGGGGTGACAGAAAGTCTGTCATCACCACTTCCCAAGTTTTAATTGCTTGTTCGGCATTATCAATTACACGCGCAACAATATCTCGATTTTCGACACCCTTTAATAGTTCTTCTCGTGGCAGCATTTTAAGAAATTTTTTAGTTGTTAGTTGTTAGTTGTTAGTTGTTAGTTGTCCTTTGTTAGTTGTTAGTTGTCATTTGCCCTTTGTCAGTTGTTAGTTGTCATTTGTAATTCCCACTAACTACTAACCACTGACCACTGACCACTGACCACTAACTACTGACCACTAACTACTGACTACTGACTACTTATCGATTCTAACGCCATCTCCCATCTAAACACCTTCACTCCGGGTGAATGGGGCACTTCGACTGTTCCCAAATTTTGCATTCCTAATTTTTCCATAATCTGAATCGAAGCAATATTATCTTCGGGAGTATGTACAACGATTTTCTTTGCTTCTAACTGCGTAAACGCAAAATCAACTAAAGCTTGTACTGCTTCGGTTGCATATCCTTGATTGCGATAAGCTCTTAATACCTCGTAACCAAGTTCTAAACTGTCCTCAGCTTCCGATTTACCCCCAAAACCCAAATCACCAATTAAGGTCGAATCGTCGGTGCGAATCATTAACCAAACACCATAACCCAATTGCGATGGGTCTGCTGACAGCATTTTGAGATATGTTGGCAAAAAACCTTGGACATCTGCGGTATACCATTCTTCAGGTACAAACGCAGCCAAATATTTTTCAACGAGGGGTGTATTTTTTGCGATCGCAGCTTGAGCTACTTCCAAGGAACAAGGAAGCAACTCAAGACGTTGTGTTTGAATGTATAAAACTTGATCCATTTAGTTAGGCGTTAGTTGTATCAGAATAACCCTGAATGTTTTCTGGGTCAAACTGACGTAAAATACGTGTTGCCGAGCGGCTAAGATTTTCTGAACCTTCAACTACAATTAGATATTTACCTGCATCGAGACGGTTACGGTATGGTATCGCATCTTTACCGCCAATTATCAAGCCAACTCCACCACCAGCAACAATACTACCCAATGCGCCACTTGCAGCACCGAGTAGTCCCCCAATGATACGATTGCCAATTTCACCAGCGAATGCAAAGGTTTCTAAACCAGTAATCGAGTTAAATGCAAGACCAGCAATAAAGCCAAACGGTACAAGCCATACTGCCATAAATTTGACTTGCTTGCTTGCTTCTTCTTGGGGGTCAGCCAAACCAAACTCATCGGCAGTTTTATACCCTTTTCCTAAGATAGTACTATTTATACCTGCTTTCTCTAATTCTAAATAAGCAGCTTCGGCTTGGATACGGTCTTTGAGTACGGCAACGAGGTAATTCATCGATATTAATATGGTTGCTTAATTAGATTTTCTTTTAATTAACAGCGTATCAATAGTAGGGCGCAATTCCTTGCGCCCATAAAGTCTTAGGGGAAAATTTATCTGCATTTCCTCATTGCAAGCAACCAACGAACAGTTTCTAACTTGATTTTAACGAATCAAATGGCTCGCAAAAGTCATTAATACCTTGTTTTGTCACATACATTAAAACTGGGGTTGCCAAAATACTTGGAAATGTGGGCATGGTTTTAAGATGTTGCATCATCTCTTGGATAGAATTGTTTTGTAATCCGGTGCGAAATTCTTCTTGGCAAATTACTGCACGCCATTTTCGCGCTAAAGCATCTAACCATTCAGAATTTGCGCGTTCGGGTTGTTGCCCGACTCGAATTGCCAATGTCATGGCAGCATCTTCTAGATCGCCTTCGCAGTCCTCGATGGTGTCGAGTGCTTTCAAGGCAAGGGAGTCTTCTGCAAGTTGCGAACGAAATTGTGCTATTTCTTGGGATGTAACTATAGTCATGCGTAGCTAAATAGTCGATCGTTCAAGATATCTTATTGCAATTTCCGCGCTACGCAAACAAATCTTTAAATAAATATGGGGAAGAAGGGAAAGGGCAAGGAGGTTACAAGATTCTGGGTAACTTTTACGAAACCCGGAATCTGACCCTCACCCTGTTGCTCAACTCAAGTAAGGTGGGATCGCAAGTCTACCAAAGGAGTCGGCTCCTTTTTGTCCCCATCTTCCCCCCATATTTCTTCTTACCGCGTTCCTCGGATAGTTACTGCACGTTGTATGGCTGCTAAAGCGCGGTTGTAATTCAAAATTGCCTGAACTCGATTACCTTCAGATAGCGTTAAATCGTTTTCAGCCGAAATTACATCGGTTTGGGTACCGACACCTGCTTGGAAACGCAACCGCGCCAATCGCAGTGCTTCGCGTGCCTGTTCTAATGCCGTATTAGCAGTTTGAACGTTTTCTAAATTGGACTGTAACTGCGAGTAGGCTTGTTCGACTTCAAAGCGAACTAGGTTGCGCTGGTTAGCGAATGTATTTTCGGCGATCGCAATAGCTGCCCGTGCTTGGGCTGCCTGTGCCCTTGCCGCCCCTCCTTCATATAAATTTATACTTGCCTGCACTCCTACCGAGTAACCGTCGGTGACAGATATGTTGTCATTAAATCGGTCGAGTAAATCGTAACTAGCAACTAAATTCAGCTGCGGTCCTAATTGCGACAATGCCTGCCGTCGTTGTTGTTCGCCAATATTGCGTTGCGCCAGCTGCTGTTGCAATTCCGGACGGTTTTGCAATGCCTGGATGATACTATCCTCAAGGGTCTGATTCCACAAACCTGCGAGTCGTACCGGGTCTGCGGCAATTAAATTTACCGATTGCGATATGCTCAATGTTGTCGCTAACTGCCGTTGGTTGATGCGTTGCTGCGAAATCGAATTTGTGAGGTTTTGTTGCGAATTCGCCAAATTGACCTGAAATCGCAATACATCAAATCGAGTTCCCACACCTGCACGTTCTAATGCCAAAGCATCGCGCAAACTTGCTTGAGCGTTGACTACTGCCGATTGGTTAATCCTTACCTGTTCGTCTGCCTCCTGCAAATTATAATATTGCTGCGTCACAGTTAGTCGAATAGTTTCGGACTGGGTTTCAAGGGTAAATTCGCTGACTCGAACCTGTTCCTCAGCTTGACGGATTAGCGCTTGTCTTCTCCCGGAAGTGTAAAGGCTATAAGTTAGACGTGCCTCACCAGTCAACGTACTGCTGGGTTGATCTCCCGGAATTTGATTAGCTAGGTCTGGTCGAGCTCGAATTTGCTGCTCGACTTCAAGTTGCGAACTTGCCGCTTGCTGGCGAGTAACGTTAGCATTAATACTTAAATTGGGAAGCAGTTCCGCTTGTGCTTGGCGCAATGCTGCCCGACTCCTTTCGAGTTCGAGTAATGCCGTCTGCAAGTCTCTGTTATTACGACGTGCCAGTTCTAACACTTGCTCTAACGTGACTGGTTGCGTCCCTTGAATCCGCACTTCTGAGGGTGTGGTCGGAAACTGGAGTGGGTTCGGGTTGGGATTGAGATAACTAGGTGCTGGAGTTCCAGGAGGCACTAGATTTACAGGTGTTGATGGAACTGCGATCGCTGGTTTGGATGCTGGAGCATTGGATTGCGCTACCCATTCCAATGCTGGGTTTTGTGGCGCATTTAATAATGCATCTGCACCTTTGTCTCGAGGTGGAAGTTGGGCAATTGTTAACAGTGTTGGATTATTTTTCTCTGTTGTAGTTAACTGCAACGATTTAGAAGAAGTTGTTTTATTCGCATTCGTAGTATTTAGGCTTTGAACATCCTCACTACTAAGATTTGAGCTAAGGTTAAATATATTGGATGAAGTACTTGGTTTTGGCGTGCTTGCAATTGGGTTATCCGGACTCACCAGACCCACTTCATATAAGTCAGCAATTGTCAAGGTCGAATTTGTATCTTCTGCGATCGCCTTGAGCGGCTCTTTCAGGAGCATCGCAGCAACCACTTTTTCTTTGAGTATCGCACTTAACTCGATTCCCTTTAGGACTATCGCGTCCTCGAACCGTGGTGTCGCTTCTGCAAGTCGATCGGTTTTGCTAGCAATAGCTGTTTGCCCGGAACTCGAAGTAATCGAATCGCTGGCAATGACTGAAACCGGGTTGATTACAGCACTAAAACTAGCCTCTACATTGAACAATGGAACTAATGACATTTGCTGCGATGCTCCTTCCGAAGCCTTGGGTGATACTTTGAAGGAGTCGTACCGTAAAGAAAGCAAATTCCGATCTTTGACTATATCTTGGGTAACAAAGCCATAATCAAACGCAATTTGCGGTTGCTTCTTTATATCGACAATATAAATCGAACTTAAAACACTAGTAGGAAAAACAACCAATTCGGGTTGACCTACCAAAGCAGTATTAGCCCAACTCGGTTGAGCAGTTAACACTGCTGTTACACCGGGCAAGAAGCTACAAAATAGTTGCTGTCCGTTCACCGCATTCCTCACACAAAAATAAGCAGCAGAAATAGTTTCCTACGACTAGAAATATAACATGACCCTAGCTGGAAGAGTCTGAACTTTCTTGGTCTTGAAAGCTCTGGACGATTCGAGACAATTCCATCTTTTCGTCAACGCTAACGCGAGTCGGGGCACCGCTAACAATTCCTTCGTAGTTGCGGAATGAATCTTTAATTTCGGGACCATCAGCAGTGATGTTGTATTCTCTAATACCTTTGTCATGCCAGGAACCGCGCATTTTGAAGACGTTAATCGCTCGTGACATTTCACCACGAATCTCGACATATTGCAACATCAAAATAGTGTCGGTAATTGTTGAAATATGCGAATCGGTAATCGAATGCGACCCCATGAATTGGTCGGTTGTATTTGTAAAGAAGCCTGTAATTTCTTCTTGTTTGGCGTATCCTGTAACGCCAATCACAAACTGTCGAAAAGCATTATTGCCAACTCCCCGTGCCAAGGCGGACAAAGAGTCTATCGCAATTCGCCCTGGTTTATGTTCTTCAATTTCTGTTTTAATAATTTGTAAATGGTCTTCTAAACCAGTTGATTCGGGATAAGTACAAATTATTTTCAATAAACCTTGTTGTTCTAATTCCTCAAAATCGATTCCCCACGAAGAGGCATTTCGAGATAACTGCGCCCGCGATTCTTCATAGGCAAATAATATTGCCCGTTCGTTTCTGGCACAACCTTCTTGTATGAATTTACTCACTAATAGCGTTTTTCCGGTTCCGGTAGCCCCAGTTGCCAAAATAATCGAGTCTTTGAAAAAACCACCACCACACATCTTATCTAAGGTTTTCACACCCGAAGAGACGCGAACATTAGACGAGCGTTGCGTCAAGCGCATAGCTCCCAACGGGAAAATATTAACCCCTTTGTTGGTAATGGTAAATGGATATTCACCTTTCATGTGCGTTGTGCCGCGTAATTTCAGAATTTCAATTGTACGACGACGACGCTCGCCCTCTAATACGTTTCTAACGATGACGACGTTATCGGAAACAAATTCTTCGACTCCAAAAGATGCAACCGGACCGTATTCTTCGCTGCGTTCGGTGGTAATAATGGTTGTGACGTTGAGTAGTTTGAGTCTGGCAACGAGGCGAAAAATTTCACGTCGCACTACTCCAATTGCTTCGTATTGTTGAAATACTGCTGTTATCGAGTCGATGGAGACTCGACGAGCTTTGTATTTGCGAATTGCGTATTGCAGTCGCTCAATTAGTGCAGATAGATCGAAGTTGCCGACAATATCTTGACCTTCAGGGTCGGGGGAAGCATCGAGAATGAATAGTTTACCTTCATCGATTAGATTTTCTAAATTCCAACCAAATACATAAGCATTTTTAATAATATCGCTGGGCGATTCTTCAAAAGTAACAAATACTCCTGTTTCGTTGAAATAATGGATTCCATTATAAAGAAACTGGAGTGAAAATAACGTTTTACCAGTTCCAGATGTGCCGCTGAATAAGGTAGTTCGACCATTTGGTAAGCCGCCATGACTAACGTCGTCAAACCCCTCTATCATTGTGCGAATTTTTTCTATACCCCCAATTCTAGGTGTAATTTCTAGTCCTGATTGGTTGTTTTCGCTCATTGTTTGACACTTTTAAATAGGGATTTAGTCTAAATTTTTAATCAATAGTTGTCAATAACTAGTGCAGCGTGGCTAAAATAACTATCCAGTTAGAAAAAGCTAAAAAGCTTATCAAATAAGGCTTCTTTCCTTCTGCCCTCTGCCTCCTATCTTCTGCCTTCTTGCACTAGTGGTCTGTTTCATTAATTGTGACATGTTGTGAGGGTCAGATCCTTGACTTCTTAAAGAAGTCGGGGATCTAGGAACTCCACCCTGCGGGTTGCTACAGAACTTATAAAACAGACAATTAGTGGTCTACTTCATTAATTTTGACATGCCGTTGGGTAAGATATCGGGGTTTTGTAAAAGTTACCCGGATTCTTAGAACCCCTTAAAAATAAGCCGAAAGCTTAGAATCAAAGTTTTTAAATTTTGTCAACGTGCCTAGAGTAGTAGGTATAGCTGTAGTCAAAGCTGTTAGGACAAGGAACGCGATTCCCGCTCGCGATACCACGAAGTGGTCGCCTTCGGCATCGCGCTCGCGAATCGCCCGCGTCCGCGTGTGAGTTAATCAGTGTCCTAAGCTGCCGTCGTTCTATACTTTTGATACTTAGCAATAATACTAAGATTGCTTTTATTCACTCACTAAAGTAATTTTCTTCGTTGAGTTCTTCATAAAGCAAATCTAATCCAATCAATACTCGTTCGCGGTCGGATAGATCCCCGATAATTTTACGAACGGGTGGAGGCAAAATTTTAGATAAAGTTGGTGTCGCTAGTATTTTATCTTCTTCCGCCAATTGGGGGTTTTTCAGTACGTCTATCACTTTCAAAGCATATACACCTTGAAATTCTTGCTCTAATATATCTTTGAGTGTTTTTAATGCCCGTACTGAGTTAGGGGTGTTCCCTGCTACATACAGTTTGAGAACGTAAGTTTTTCTTACTTTATCCATATACGTACAGGCTACTTGTCAAAATATAAATAGAATCCGCGTATAGCTGTTGAAGTCGTAACTGATGGCACGACGAACCCATGACAACGCGCTTTAGGGCAGTAGGAGAAAGAATTATTTCGGAATCGAGCGTCGATAGGTTTCGCACAGGTGAGCCAAAATGTCAATTAGCGTTAGGCGGTAATCGAGTAACGCATCGTCACTTCTTCCTTCCAATTTTAGCTGTTTGGAAAACTCATCAATCAGATCCATATGGATTTCTATAATTTGCGGCACAGGAATATTAGCACAAAATAATGCATTGACCAATTTATCAACCTTTTCTGGTAGTGCCTTGTTGGGTGTAAAGTAGGCGATCAGAATCTGACGGTAGTCTAATTTGATTTGCTGCAACAATGCTTGCTGGTCAGCTGTCGTCATGTAAACTCAAAACGGTTTGTATTATATCGCTTGTAGCATTTAAATACATAATAATTATTGTTACTTAATAGTTTATAACAATGTGGATTTAGTTGGGCTTGCAAGATATGAGCCCCCTTGGGCGCTCATATCTTGCATATTTTTTGTAATTAGTTATTAATATTACAATGCTTACGCACGTTCATTCGACTTGCTTCATTGCCCGACAGGGATTGTAAATCCCTGTCTAACAGCAAAAATCCATTTTTAATGGATTGATAATCGCAAATTAAGAGTATATATCTTTTAGCTTCGCTCATTAAATGTATATGTAGTTTACCCTTAAAGGTAGAAGGTATGAATTACGCTATCCCCTTTCCCCTTTCTCCCGTGTTCTTAAAAGGTATCGCGTAGCGGCTCTTAAAGAGAAACGATGAGAGTAAAAAGTCAATTTTTCTCCCAAATACGCTGTTAATAACATCGTCTATTGATTTCGTGTAGAGTCGCCAATCCCGAAAAGACACCTATCTCAGCACAGAAATTTAGAATATGTATATTTCAAAATATAAACAAACGTAAATGAAGCTAAATATATCTAAATAATAGCTTTGGTTAAACTCAACTTCAAGTGTTAATATTTCATAATTTTATAATTAATTTATAATTTTATACTTGAGAATCTACCTAAATATATAATTTTTCTTAGGCTTCTCAATCAAATACTTAAACAAACATTAAAGATTGTCACATTCTAAATCATTATAATTCTTAAAGGTTTCAAAGCGGTATTTCCGAGTCATAATTGTTTTAACTGTCGTTATCGATCGGGAATTTCAACACTAGCTACAGAGCTAATGGAGACACAAGCGGTTATTAAATCTTTAAAAAAGAAGTTAATCTCCCCTTAAAAGCCAAAATAATCGGAGTCGGTTTTATACAGGGTAGCTTTGTTGAAAAACTGGCATGACTGAATAATAGCTCTTGTTATGTGAAATATAATTTACTACAAAGTAAATATTTATCGCTTGGACAGGTGGCGTTTAGTAAAAGCCGCAGACAGGACAATATCTTGGTTATAAAAGCTTGTCCTGTGTCCAACCTAATTTTTATCGAAACGTTGAAGTTGCATTCAATTATCCCAATTTCATTTCTTCCTTATGAACGCGAACTGAATTTTGATTCAGTTTAGACCTAGAAGGAAGAATAACCATTATGCCCTATGTCAATGCTACAGTATCGGCTTGATGATTTTATTTCAACCGTGCCCAGTTGCCTTTCTACAGCTACATTGGCAAATGTGCTGTCTATGTTTGAGTCTGAGAATTGTCATGAAGGTAGCCACTCCGGGGAGTATCGCTTAGTAGTATTGAACGAGCGGCAACATCCGATTGGTTTGCTGTCTTCGGCACGATTGCTTGGGCAATTACTCTCGATCGGGCAAGGCAAACAAACCCAAAATGTACTACAACAACCGCTTCAAGCTTTGGGTGACATTCTCGAACCGATACAAACATTATCGGCAGCGGTTAGCGTGGAAGAATTTAGTCAATTTTTGCAACCTCCAACTAACCCAAGAAATACAAATTGGGATTGGGCATTAATTGATACTAATGGCAAATATTTGGGGCTGGTGGATAGCACCCGTTTATTAAATTTTTTACTAAAATCGGTGCAACCAGTAAAAGGAGCCAAACAAGCGTTACCGCATAATACTCGGCAGCCCCAGAAAAACCCACTCCGGACGAAGGAAAAAGCAAATAGACTCACTGGAGAATGTCAAACTTCGTTACATCAGTCGTTTTTGCAACTGATCGAACGGCTACCGTGGCCTTTAATGTTACAAAGAAGCAATGGCGAAGTTGTCACTCAAAATTCGGCATGGTGGCAGCAGTTAGGGATGTTGAAAGACCCAGAAGGGATACGACAAGAAGTCGAAGCAATTTTATCGCCAATCAAAGTGTCGAGGTATGCATCGCCATCGGTTGAAGAACTTTCTTACAGTGGTGATGGGAGTAATGAAGCGACATCGCTTGAGTTTGATTACGCTACTAAGTCAACTACAATCCTCCGTAACGATACGACCATCACAGCCAACACCCCCAAAAACCTCCCCAATCGCTGCTTCTTGGATAGCGAGCTGGGTACTTGTACCTGCGTGGTTGAAGTACAAAGCGGTCAGGAGCGGGTTTGGCAATTTGCTAAAATCCCATTAGATAGTTCGGAGTTAGCGAGCTTAAGTTCGGAACTAACTGCTACACCTGAAGCTATAAATAATTACGTAACAAAGCATACTCTTAGAGATAATATTCCCCCGGAAGATACTGATTTTGTCTATGCTCAAGGTCGAAATACCGCGAGAAATCCGAAGGTTGGAAAATCCGAGCGAGGAGAAGCCCACAAGCGCAAAACTTCTAAAAATACTGGGAGTACAGAAGCAAGCCCGATTCAGGAGGTATCTTTACAAAATTTAAAAGATATTCTTCCAGAAATTACCCCAAAAGTATTTTCGACCCTTAAAGAAGAACTTGACTGCTCGGATACCTACGGTAAAGACTTGTGGCTGTTGCTGGCTACTGATATCACCGAACAGCAACAACTTTGTAAAGAATTAGCTGCGAAAAATGCCGATTTAGTTCAATTAAATCGGTTGAAAGACGAATTTTTGGCTTGTATTAGCCACGAATTGAAAACACCGCTGACGGCAGTATTAGGGTTGTCGCGGTTGCTAGCTGACCAACAGCTAGGAGAATTAAACGAACGCCAAGCTCGATATGCCGGACTAATTCATCAAAGCGGGCGGCATTTAATGACCGTGGTTAACGATATCTTAGATTTGACCCGGATGGAAACGGGACAAATGGAACTGTCTGTGGGGACAGTCAAGTTACGGGCAGTATGCGATCGCGCTGTTGTCGATGCCAAAACGGCTCAAACTCAAAATAGTAAAAATGCTCCCGTCGCCACAGCATCCCCCAACCACGAATTTATTCTGACGATTGAACCCGATTTAGATGAAATTGTCGCCGACGAACTACGGCTGCGGCAAATGCTCGTCCACCTGCTTTCCAACGCCTTTAAATTTACTGAAGGTGGCGGCAAAATCGGGTTGCGCGTCAATCGTTGGGAAGGTTGGATTGCTTTCACCGTTTGGGACACAGGAATTGGCATACCCGAACAACAACAACATCTAATTTTTCAGAAATTCCAACAACTCGAAAACCCCCTTACCAGGCAGTTTGAAGGCACAGGTTTGGGGTTAGTATTGACACGCGCCCTTGCCCGACTCCACGGAGGCGATGTCAGCTTCCTATCGCGGGAGGGCAAAGGCAGTCAATTTACCCTTTTGCTTCCCCCCAGTCCTCCCAAAACAGGTTTCACCGACCAAGAAGTTAAGCGCTGGTCATCGGTCAAAGACGATGAAACAAGGCTTGGTGACATTAAAAATTCCCTCCATGCACAAACCTATACAGGGGAATGGCTATCGAACTTAAATGCCAAGAATGCCCCGACACGCCATCGCGACTCTAAACGAGACCATAAATTATCCTCCCCCATCGTAAAAGTTCCTCCCTCCTCCCAGCACCCCAACTCATCGCAACGGCTAGTGTTGATAGTCGAAGCAGTAGGTAGATATATCGAAGAAATAACTGAACAACTAACTGGGTTAGGGTATCGTGTCGTTATTGCCCGTTCGGGATGCGAGGCAGTGGAAAAAGCTCGACGGTTACAGCCCAAAGCTATATTCCTCAATCCGCTGTTACCGTTATTGTCGGGTTGGGACGTGTTGACATTGCTCAAATCTGACGACCTTACCCGTCGCATCCCTGTAATTGTCACCTCTACTGGTGCAGAAAAAGAACAAGCCTTTGCTAACCGTGCCGATGGATTTTTGCGACTGCCAGTACAGAATCAACTTCTCGCACCGTTAGTTGAGAGTTTATGCTACACACCCGAAGTCAAAAAGCACAGCAAAGAAATTGCACCAATTGTTACGAATAACCCGTTGCGAATTTTGCGATTAGTTAATCCCGACATCGAATCGATAACTCAACCCTCGCTTCCCGAACATCGAGTCATCGAAGTTGATGACCTCGAACAGGCAGATTTGCTATCGCGGGTTTGGCAATTTGATGTGGTGTTATTAGATGCGGATGTTCCTTTCTCAAAGATTTATCTCGAACAGTTAAGCCAAAATCCCCGTTTGTCGGCAATACCGTTAGTAACTTGCAACGTCGAAATTTCTCAAGCTGCATCCCAAATTTCAGAGCTTTCGGTGTACCCTTGTTTGACACCTTTCGGCAGCAATAATAGTTCTAACGGTAAAAATGCATTACTGTCGGTACTGCAAATCGCCGCCGGTATATCTTGTCCCCCTAGTATTTTAGTAATTGATTTGACAATGCTGCCCGATTTGCCCAAATCGCAAAACAATTACTTACGCAATCAAAAGGTAAGAAATAGAGCATTAAATAGTAGTATAAATTCGGAAAAGACTTCTCAAGAATTAGGATCGCTAATTCCTTCCCGTGGTTCGGAGTGGTTTCAAGCCTTGATTCAGTACCTACAAACCGCTGGATTTAAAGCTGCAATGGGTCGTTCTTGGGCAGAATTGTTACAACAAATTCGCCATCACAGCGTCGATTTATTACTACTTGATTTAGGAAAATCTGCTCCTAGTAAAGAAGTAATTGCAGCATTGAAAGCACTGCAAAAGTTTCCGTTCGATTTACCTCCCTTGTTAGTTCTCGACCAACGATTGAATCATGCTGAGGTAGACACACAAACAACACCGATACCCGAATCAGTAGAAATTGCTATTGATGCGATCGCAACCACAATTTTGCCACGTTCGATATCGATGGAGGAGTTATTAAATGAGATTCATCGAGCTATTAGGGAATAGGGAGTTAGGAGTTAGGAGTTAGGAGTTAGGAGTTTAATTTTCAACTCTCGACTTCTTCTAAGATACAATGTTGGGTTGCGCTATCGCTCCACCCAACCTACGAACTACTAATTTCCTACTCTTAACTCTTAACTCTCAACTCTTAACTCTTAACTCCTAACTCCCTACTCCCCTCTTCGGCGGTACTCGAATCAATTGATACGCGCCGCTATCGCCTAAAATTTGGTAATCTGTTGGTTTTAAACCCATTTTGGGAAACTTGTTCGGTTGCGCTAAAACCATTACCGATGATTGGGGTTTTTTAACAGCTTGATTCTGAATATAGTCGCTGGCTGTTTCGTTAAGTTTAATGTAATTAATAGTGCGTTGAGTGTAAAATGTTACTGTTGGTTTTTTAAAGCCAACCATAATTAACTCTTCCTGGGGTTGCTGATTTTGAACTGCGATACTCCCGGAGGGAGTCGCTACCGCGATCGCAGCTAGTTTTCGTAGTGGTAATTGTCTCTCGCTATCCATAATAAATAGGGCTGGTGTGAGGACAAGTAATAAAAATGCCGTAAATGCTGTGAGATTTACGCCAATTACCGCTAACCAATGCTGTCGCAATAACAAAAAGCATAAGACTATAGCACATAAAAGCCAAATAATACCGCCGCCGACAGTTAAACCTGACTGCTGTATAAGTTGGCGGAAATTTGGCGCTGCCGAATCATTACCAATTATTTTGGGAAGATAAAACATCGCTACAGCAATGATTGACGCAAATGCTACATTTACCCAACCGCTGATGCGTAGCAAGGGAGTGGGGGGAGCTTTTTTGATATTGCTAGCTTCGAGTAAATCACTCCATAATAGTGCAATGAGAATGGCAGCAGCTGGCATTAAGGGTAAGACGTAGCTAGGAAGTTTAGTGACTGCAATAGTGAAAAAGCCGAAGATAACGAAGAACCAAATTAATGCAAAAATACTAAATTGTTGGCTGCGCGATTGATTGCGCCAGTAACTTGGTTGCCAAAACTTTAACCTTTGCATTGCACTGGGCAAATAAACTGAATATGGGGCAAAACCTAGTAATACGACTAAAAAGTAAAAAAACCAGGGTGCTGAATGGCGATTCACTACGCTTGTGAAACGTTCGACGTTGTGATAGCCAAAAAAACTATTGATGAAGTTCCAACCATTTCGCCAAGTTACTAGCACGTACCAAGGCGCTGATATGACAGTAATAATTAAAATACCTGGAAGCAAGCGCATTTCACGCAATTCACGCAACTTGCCGACATAAATCAGAAACGTGCCAACAATTAGCCCCGGTAAAACAATTCCCACCGGACCTTTTGTTAAAATTGCCCCAGCTATTAATATATAAAATCCTGTATACCATCTCGAAGGTAAAAACGAAGCCTTTATCTGACTTTCCTGATGTTGCGTTGCATATCCGAGAAAGAAGCAAAATAGCGCACACACCATACACCCTGTCAGCAACATATCCGATACACCAGTTCTTGCCCAAACGATCGTTTCGGGGTTCAAACTTGCCAACGCAGCACCTAAACTGGCAGTAAACCAGCGACGACCTGGACGCGAAACTCCTTCTAATTCATCTTTTTTAGATTGATACCAATATAAAGTATAGAAAGTAAAACCGATTACCGCAGTTGCTGCTAGGGCACTAGGGAGACGCACTGCCCACTCATTTACCCCTAAAATTGAATATGCTAGAGCTTGACACCAATAAATTAAAGCAGGTTTATCGAACCGCGTTTCATCGTTAAAAAACGGTGTAATCCAATCCCCACGCACCAACATTTGCCGCGACGCTTCCGCAAATAAAGGTTCGGTTTCATCAATCAAACCGATACTGCCCAAATGCCAAAAAAACGCCACCCCACTCACTAAAGCCAACCATAAAATCGATGCGATCGCAGCAAGGGCTGGACGTTTCTCGATATTATTACACCACTGGTCAAAAGCGCGATTCATCATCACTCAAGAATTACTAGTTACTAGTCAATATATTGAACGGTAACTAGTCAATAGTCGTGGAAAAATTTATTTTTGTTCTTGAATAGCGAAAAATCGCTTCCCGTCGGTTGACTTGTAAATAGGGGAAGGGGCCCCTTTGGGAATAAGGGGAGCCACACGTTCATGGCAAAGCTATCTTCCACTCTTGCCTATGTGGTCTCTATGGGAGCAGCTATAAGCATTAAAACTATCATGGCTCCCCTTGGACTATTTACTACCAGCCCAAGTTATCCACTTGTGGGATGAACCGGTATGCAATCTTTCCCGACTCATTTCTTTTTCGGTCATAATTATGCCAGTTAAATCGGTTCCAACTATTTCTGCTTCATATAGATTACTAGCTGTTAAATTGGCATAACTGAGATTAGCCCCGCTTAAGTTAGCACCGCTTAGTTCTGACTCGCTTAGATTAGCGCGAACTAGATTTGCCAGAACTAAATTGCACGAACGCAAGTCAGCACGAATCAGATTTGTTCCCTCCAAATTGACGCGAACCATATCTGCACCAATCAGATTAGTTTCACTCAAGTTGGCATTTATAATACTTGCCCCATTGAGTTCTGCATCCGTCAAGTTAGCACGGCTAAGATTGCAACGACTCAAATTAGCGCCACTGAGGTCTGCACCGCTCAAATCTGCACCTTTAAGGTTAGCACCACTTAAGTTGATATTGCTAAGATTTGCTTGATGCAAATTTACCCCACTAAAATCGCGTTCTCCTGCTGCATATCGATTCAGGAGCATATCTTTATTCATAATATTTGCCTCACAATGTCTATTGGTTTGCTTTTTCCCTGAGATTTACGTTCCCCTCAAACCACATTCAAGTCAAAGATATTATTTGATTGCTTGAAATTAAAGCTTTAGCTAAAACTTGTACTATTCATTGTGCTTTACTTTCTCATTTTTGGAACTTTTTCTTAACGTAAATAAATAATAGAGGTTACTGGTAATTTAGTAATAAGTAATAAGACTTACTGTTTATTATTTAGTAAATTTTAATTAAAAAAGCATCTATCTTTAGTTCTGTTAATTAAAAAAAAATAAATATTTTAGAATAATTATATTAATTAATGTATACGATCATTTTGTATCGGCGGTAGGAGTTGTGCTAAGTAAATCGGCGTTGTTAAATTAATGTATGAATTATACAAATACTTCAAGTTATGCGGACGCTTCACACTCGCAGGGGCACAAAGCCACACTTTAAATAATGTATGGGGATGCAGGAGCAGAGACAACGTTAAGGTTAGCAACTAATCCATAAGTTGATACATAATCTTCTAACTCTTGCAAATCAACCGTCCCACTTTTATCGGAGTCAAGAGTGGCGAAAAGATGATCGGTTACGTACCTCCTGACTTCTTCAGAGCTACGGTCGCCTGTTGTCATATCTTCTATTCGCCCTAAAAGCTGCATAATCTCGTTTTTATCGAGTGCATTGCTTCCATCTGTATCCAATTGATGAAAAAGTTTTCTCACATCTTCTGTATTCATTCTCGAAGAACGCAGTGTTTCTCTTAATAATTCATTACTAAATGAATTCATAAACAATATCTGCTCGACGAGTGGTATGCAGAAAAATCCTAATGCTGCCCAAAAAATTGCATATTTTACGGCTTCGGGATTTGCAGTTGCACTAACTCCAAGGAAAAGAACTGCCCAAAGGAAAAAGTTTGGATTAACAAGCAGGATATAAGCATCCCTCGCTTCTGCCTTATTAAGCTTGCCTTTTGTAAACACTGAAGTTAATACGGCAAAGACGCGCATTAAGATAAAGACTAATGTTGCCACTGCCAGTTGTTGCAGACAAGCTAGCGATCGCGTTGCATCCGTTGAGAAAAATAAATCGCTTAGGAATGTTGATGGAGTAAACTGAAACCCAGCTGCCAAAGCCATAAATGCGACAGCAAGCACTCCAATAAATTTCCAGTTCTTACTGTGGTGATTTGATTCAACAGGAGATTTGTCACGCCAAAACTGGGCTAAAGCTCCCGGTATTGCCAAACCAACAATTAGAATGACACCGAAAAATATCAGGCTTGAACTGTTAATTGGTAATTGTTTTGCCAAGCCAAATGTAACAATCAGTGCAACTGGAGCGATAATTGATAACCTCCTTGATAAGATAGCCGAGGGATAGAGATTACCGCCCCAAAGTACCGATAAAACTGGGGAAGTAAGAGCGGGTGGTACCATCCAAAAAAGCACCCACATAACTTTGTACAGATCGCCGGGACTTTGATACAAGATTCCAGAAAATATTAAAAGTAGCCCAACTACCCATCTGACCAACATCCAGGCATAGACTATATACTTGACAGTTGAAGTTACTTTGCGTTTACTCGCTGCAAAGTCAATGTCCAGGTAGGTATAAAACGTTGAAGCAGCGAGACAGGCAACAATTATCGCTCGAAATAGTTCTGACCCAATTGCGACTGAGGAGGCGCTTATTGCCCTAACCAAGCATCCTAGTAAGAAAGCAGCAGCATACAGCAAAATTGCCCACATAATTGACAGATCGTTGATCTGTTTACGCAAAGAAGCTGCACCGCCAGATTCCTTGTTGCGAAACTTGACTAGTTCCTCATGACTGAGAGCTTTACCATTGGGAAGTTTCAGATGTTTATAAGCCTGCGGTGGTAAATCACTTAAATAAAGTGCTAGAGGTTCCAATACATATTGGTGGCACACTACTAGAACAGTTTCGCCCCGTTCTAAGTGCGGTACAATCCGCTCCTCATAGAAAGAAGCAGCGCGTCCGTAAACTTGTGCAATCTTCTCGCCAGCCGGAGGTGCTTCGTTGTGGGAATGCAGCATTTCCTCGAAGCCTTCGTAGCCAAGAGCAAGACGCAGCAAATTTAGGTTACGACCCGCAAAAATGCCAAAGGATTTCTCGCTAATCCGATGGTCGATCTCAACAGGAATATCGGGCGACTTCAACGCCTGACTTTCAGCAAGGGCGATTTCACAAGTTTGCCACGCACGTCTCATGTGAGATACGTATACTGCGTCAAACTTGACACCTTTTTTCTTAATGTCAACACCTGCACGGCGTGCCTGCAACCTACCAAATGCGGTGAGGTCAACATCCAGTACCCCGGCAAAAATGTTACGTTCGTTGCTGGTGCTTTCACCATGCCGAATAAAGTAGGCACGTCCTGGATAAGCATCCTTCTGTGCAACAAAGGTGCTGGCATTATTAGTTTTTAGCATGTGACATTCCCGTATTAGCAGCTATTTTAATCATGTATCCTTGATTCGGTAAGCAAACAGGGAAAACAAGATGTATAAATAATTTTGCCTACCCACTTATATCCCAAGTCGATTGACTATAAATCGATTGGATTTGCTGATTCAATTAGCTCACGTGCAAGTTGTTAGCGACATATTTCTAGAGCATTCGTTTAAAAAGCTAATTTTTCTTGTACGCGCAACTTCAACCAGTGCTTGAAAGATACGCTGCTGTGTTGGGTCGTCAATTGCTAGTTCTGGATGCCATTGAAGCGCGATCGCCCAAGGATGATATTCGTGTTCTAAAGCTTCAATTACGCCATCCATACCAGATGCAGCAATGTGCCATCCTTGAGGTACAGTACGCACTGCTTGGTGGTGCAACGAGACAATTTCGGCAACAGTTGTTTCCATAATTGCAGCAAGATAGCTATCAGGTTTAATTTGAACTAAGTGTTTAACTGATTGCGAAGAGTTTCCTTGATGCGCTATTAAATCGAACTCATCTGGAATATGAGCTATCAGACTGCCACCACTGGCTACAGCCATTACAGCAGTTCCCCTACAGATGCCTAACATGGGGATATCGGTATTTAAAGCCTGTTTAAAAAGTGTTAGTTCAAAAGCATCGCGATCGCGGTCAACAGCGGAGATAGCTGGATGATTAGAACCATCATAAGTTGCTGGGTCGATGTCGCCACCACCGGAGAAAATTAAACCATCGACAACTTCTAAAATTGCAGCACTGTCTTCGGGTTTACCAGGAGGTAGTAAGACAGGCAAACCACCACAACGGCGTATTGCTTCTACGCATGTACTTGCTAGATGGTATTGACCATCTTCATTCTGGTTAAATGTAGTAATGCCGATAGTGGGTTTTGTAAATTTGTTCATAATACAATTGAACGCCAACGAGAGCAATTTCTGCGAAAGGATACAACAGCTAGGGTGATACCCCGGAGAAAACCTTTGTTGCTTTTAGTTTGGCGAACAATAGTGACAAGAATATGTCAAATGCTTTCTATATTAAATACTGACCCACTACCGAATATCAGTTCAAGCTACCTTTGTCATTACCATATCAACGAGGGCTGGAGCGATCGCCGTTAAAGGTAAAACCAAATCAACTTGCTTCGTTTGAATTGCAGCATTTGGCATGTAGAAAAATTCGCTAGTTGTCTCGTCCTGAGCGATCGCAATACCGCCGTACTTTTTAATACTTAGTACTCCCAAAGCACCATCACAGCTACTACCACTTAGGACAACTGCAATTGCCCGCGAACGGTAACTATTTGCTACTGACGAAAACAGCTTAGTTGCTGAAGGACGAGCAAAGTTTACCTTTGCCGCCTTTGAAAGAGACAGCGTACCTTCTGGATTAACTATCAGGTGTCGGTCTGGAACTGCAACATAGACGGTTCCCTGGCGCAGTAACTCGCCTGATTCTGCTTGCTTAACCTGTAGAGGGGTGTATTTGTTAAGAATATGAGCTAATTGACTTGGGTAACGGGGACTTAAATGTTGAACTAGAACAACTGCTGCTGGGAAATCTGCTGGCAAGGCAGACAAAAGCATTGCAGCGGCTTTAATACCACCCGCAGAAGCCGCTATTGCCACAATGTTGTAGGCGACGTTAGGGAAGTGAGATAAAATTCGGTGTCTTTTGCTTGCAGTCAACACTTTCTCTTTTGGTTGGCGATCGCAAACGTCTACAAAGTAGTCAACTTGTGGGGTCGAGTAAAACATATCTACGTTAACTTAGATATTGCTATTCTAACTTATATGTACGTTAGCAAACATGATATGTGAGCTAGCGTACAAAAGAAGTTTACAAACAAGACTCGTCTCGAGTTAGAAGCCTTAAGTAAGTGTTATTTGTTATTTAGTTAGGATCTAACTAGTGGTTCTTCACCCATGCCACAATCTCTCGACCCCAAGCAAAATCGGCTTTTAGCTGCCCTACCAACCGAGGAGTACGAACGTCTCTTGCCCCATTTGGAGCTTGTCCATATGGATTTTAAGGAAATTCTTTACGACCTCAACCAACCCATTGAGTCCGTCTATTTTGTACTGAATGGGGTTGTCTCGATACTCACGATTATGGAAGACCTTTCAGTATCTGAGGTAGGTACTGTTGGCAATGAAGGAATGGCGGGTCTACCTTTATTTTTGGGAGCCGATCGAGTTCCCGGTCAGGCTATGTCTCAGATTCCAGGTTACGCAATGCGAATGAAGGCAGAGGTATTCAAACGCGAGGTAATTCCTGGAATCGTGCTTTACCGTCTACTGCAACGCTACACGCAAGCGATGTTTAATCAAATCGCGCAGACGGCTGCCTGCAACCGCTTGCACACTATTGAGGAACGATTCTGTCGCTGGGTATTAATGACACACGACCGGGTAAAATCTGACCAATTTCCCCTCACCCAGGAGTTTCTCAGTCAGATGCTGGGGGTGCGTCGCAGCAGTGTGAGTATAGTCGCTTCTACCATTCAAAAAGCGGGATATATTCAGTACATACGTGGTAAAATGACGATTCTCGATCGGGAAGGGCTGGATGCTAGTTCTTGTGAGTGTTATAAAACGATTAAGGCAGAGTATGAGCGTTTGATTAGTAGTGTCGGAAAACGATAGCAAGTCATAATGTATATTTAGAATAAGCGATTATAGTATTTGCAATCGATACGAAAAAATGACTCAGTTACACAATAACCGTCTGCCTGGTAAAGGTAGGATATTTCCTAACTATAAAATACCAGTTGAGGAGTTAGCACAACGCGAAGCAGAACGTGAAAAACGATACCAAAAATGTCGCATCATTTTTGAGCAAATTAGTCCAGAACTTATCAATGACCATTACAACTGGTTTATTGTAATTGAAGCAAATAGTGCCGATTATTTTGTTGATATTAATCAAAATGATGCTGTTGCAAAAGCCCGTCAAAAGTATCCAGTAGGAAGACTTGCTGTTTTCCGTTTGAATGAGACTGGAGCCTGTGGGAGAATATGATTTCGGGTCGGTTTGGTAGCATTGGTGAATTATTTTTTGATATTGAATTAGTTGCTAATGATGGAGAAAATATTCCAGTTGAAACGCTACTTGATACAGGTTTCACTACAGGTTGGTTAGCCGTTGAAACTCAGGATGCTGAAAGTTTAGGTTGGACTGTTATAGATTTAGATTTAACTATGCAGACAGCTAGGGGAGAACAATTTTTCGACCTTTACGAAGGAAGGATTCTGCTGGATGGTCAAGAATTTGTAATTCCGGTTCATGCAGGTGTCGGGATTCCTGAAGTATTGCTGGGTTTACAATGGTTAGAAGTTAGACGATTAGTAGTAGATGACCGCAGGGTATTTTAACCTTGGGTTAGGCAAGTATAATTTAATAGTCCCAGTTTATAAGTGTTTGAATTATTATAATTTTAATAAGCTTTGCTCAATTATGCTGCTAACAAACTGATTTCCTGGCAAATTTAAATGGATGTGGTCGTGATATAACGATTTTGGGTCTTGGTGAGCGTTGAATTCGGGAAGAAAATCAATGTAAGTAATTTTCTGCGCTTTGGTAAATTCGGTTAACCGCTGACGTGCTTTGATTTCGTAGTCGCGAGAACCTGGTTCACCAAGTTCGCGCTTCAAGGGTGTCATCGCAAGCAGGAATTTACTGTTGTGCTGCAAAGCGAAAGCTTGAATTTCGCCGATTGCTTCTAGATTAATTCCTACCCTATCTCCTCCTTCAAGCTGGATTGCTGCAAGTTCGGGAATGGGTTTCGGCTTTTGAACGTAACGTTGGAAGACTTCGACTAACGCGAGGGGTGGTTTCTTGTCGGGATAATTGCGATCGCGTCCCACTGGTAGCGATGTCGGGGCTGTAGCAAATAAGTCATCGGTATTAATCAACAGTACAATTACTTGCGCGTCAAAGCTTCCAAATTGCTGTAAATAAGCAAGTTCGTTGCGCGGTCCCCAAGAATTGGCTGATGCATTTAATACTTCTACTTCTTTACTTTCAGTGCTTACCTTAGTTAATGACTGCATCATCAAGCTAGATATCGTATCCTTTTGGTCTGTCCACCAACCACCATTGGCAATCGAGTCCCCTAATAGTAAAATTCGCAGCGTTGAAGGTGCGGGTGCTTTTTGGATTGGTGCGCTACGCATCGAATAAGAGTTAATCTCGATCCGATGTCCGTTGCGACGAGTGCTTTGATTCGGTGCGAGTAAGTAACCAATTTTCTCGTCCCCAATGTAAATTAATGGGTTGCCAAATCCAAAACGCGATCGCAATCCAACCTCAACTGCCAAAATTAATCCCAATACAACTGCAAAAATTGCTACCAATACGACTTTCACTTACTAAGCCTC
>QQTW01000410.1_pt1 | contig 26656 bp, 18 predicted proteins | sample 1904831 | NCBI WGS metagenome assembly QQTW01 (sample SAMN09435610, study PRJNA476489) | Subsurface metagenome, whole genome shotgun sequencing project. | reverse complement strand
TCAACTCCCCGGACTGGGATAATTGCTGTATCTAGTTTATGAGCTAATTCTTCTAATGTCATGTCATCTAAAAAATGAGTATCACCATGCTTAAGCATCATGGCAGGTAAAAGAATTCCATTACCCAAATCCTTACCATGCAATCTTTCGAGCAAGTCTTGACCTGTCAGCAATCCAGTAACACTGATTTTTTGTCCCCAGTAAAAGCTACATAAAGCCTCCATATTTACACGTAGATTATTTACCTGGTTTAACTGGTGCAATATCGGCTGAAATGCTTTTTCCACAGCGTTACCAACCACCCAAGTGAATTGTCGTGGAGGATCGATTTGTTTGGGTAGATGCTTAGCAGCAGCAGTAAATTGTTTCAGGAAAGAGCGAATAGAACCTACACCATTGTCAATCTGGGGATAGTCTTCGTAGTGAGATTCAGGCGGTAATTCCTCGCCTGCAATCAAAAACCACTCATCCGCCAGCCAAGCAAAATTAGAACCTAGCTGTTGGTGAAATTTGCTTTGGAGAGTTTGAACTTGATCTATTACTTGGGCTGCTTTTTCTGGGCTGACTGGAATCAGTTCGTCTTCTGAGGGGCGAAACCGTGTTAAACCTACTGGCACAACTGCAACTGAAGCTATAGCAGGTATCTCACCACGATGAAATTGTGCCAAATCCAGCAATGTCCGCTCCAGATGCACTTGATCGTTAATCCCTGGACAAACAACTACTTGGGCGTGAATTTGCAGCCGTCTTTCCCCAAACCACTCAATCTGTTGTAATATCTGACCTGCTCTAGGATTTTTCAGTAGCCGAATTCTTACCTCTGGTTCGGTAGCATGAACAGAAACATATAGGGGAGATAGTCGCATCTTTTCGATGCGCTCCCATTCCCGCTGGGTAAGATTAGTCAGCGTCAAATAAGAGCCATAGAGAAAGCTAAGGCGGTAGTCGTCGTCTTTGAGGTATAAACTCTGCCTCTTACCAGGTGGTTGCTGATCGATAAAGCAAAAAGGGCAACGGTTATTACACTGAATTAACCCATCAAATAAAGCGGTTTCAAATTCTATTCCTAGATCTTCATCGTAGTCTTTCTCAATTTCGAGCTGATGTGTTTTACCTGCTGCGTCTACAACTTCCATTTGCAGCACTTCATCAGCACACAAGAACTGATAATCTATCAAGTCACGAGGGTAGCTGCCATTGATGGCAACGATCGCATCTCCTGGTTCAAATCCAATCTCAGATGCAATTGAATCAGGTAATATCCTAGATATTCGGGCAGGACGAAATGCTTCACTCATAAGTTAGGGCTTAGGTAGTCAGAAGAGAGCGCGATCGGCTTTTCAAATTTTCGCGCTCAAATCGGGCTACTGTCCACCGAGATTTCCGTAACTTACGAGTAAGTAGTGAGGAGTAAGGTAAGTATGAAGTTAGTAGAGACACGATATATCGCGTCTCTACTATGAAGTATGAAGTGGTAAGTGGCTATTGAAAACAATTACGAATTATTTAGCTATTTTTCAACACTCCAGCAGTGATCGCCCCTAATATCGCTACCCCAAAGGCTAGTCTATACCAAACAAATATCCAGGTATTTTTGGTTTGGAGGTAACGCAGCAACCATGCGATCGCAGCATAGGAAAAAACAGCAGATGAAATTACGCCAACTACAATTGACAAAATTCCCGCATTCCCAAGTCCTACCTCTAAAGCATCCTTTAACTCCACCAGCCCTGCCAAAGTAATAGATGGGATTCCTAGTAAAAAGGAAAATCTTGCAGCAGCTGCCCGCTCTAAACCCATGAATAGCCCTGCTGTTAATGTGGAACCGGAACGAGAAACACCAGGAACTAAAGCCAGTGACTGAGCCAAACCCATTAAAACCCCATCTTTAACGCTCAAATCCTCAAATTGGCGCTTCCGCTTGCCTAGTTTCTCCGCCACTCCCAGTAACAAAGCCATGACAATCGAGCATACAGCGATCGAGGCCAGATTCCGCAATGGTGAGTTGTCATAGTTGGGAACAAAAATTTTGATCAGTAGCCCAAAAAAAACTATTGGTATTGTTCCCAAGACGATTCCTAGGGCTAGACGGAATTCATTTGAGCTGTAATCCGATCTGGCGATCGCTTTAACTGCCCCAGTTGTAATTTGTGTCAGATCCTGCCAGAAGTACCAGATTACAGCGGCAATACTACCGAGTTGAATCACAGCAGTGTAAGCTACACCCGGATCTCCCCACCCTAGGGCAACTGGCACAACTTTTAAATGAGCCGTGCTGCTAATAGGCAAAAATTCAGTTAGCCCTTGCACTATGCCCAAAATAAAGGATTGAAACAGGTTCATCTGAGTCACCTCGCCTGCCGAGTTAGGCAAAGTCTCACCGAGAACGATCGCGGGCAACGTAGCCACTGAGAAAGCAGCAATGCCTGCACTTAAAAGCATGAATCTTTGACGTTGTGATAAAGGCATTTTTCTGTGTGTTTCAAACGAAGTACTCAGAAGTTAGAAGTCAGGATACAGGAGAATTCGCAATTCGGGCGCTGGCAATTGGCAATTTTTGAACAGCCACTCAGTACAGGTGCAAGGCTTGTGCGCCCCTAGCCACTTGCCACTTTTGATTCTCGCTACAGCATACCTATAAACGTAATTCGGTTCTCGTAATTATCCTCTTGTTCCCCCAACGTTTTCCTTTGCTAACTCTGCTTCCCTTGAGCTTTCTTTTCTTTACTAGCAAGTTGACAAAAATTTAGATAGTATAAATATGCCCCCAGGGGGGATAAATATTGTGATAGATTGAGTAAGATTAAGTTAGGTAACAAATTTTAATAAACCTTGGTTAATAATACATTGTCTTCATACTCCGTTTCTGCACCTGCCATCAGTCCAGCCGCTTCTGGAACAAATAACCCTATTCGTTTAGTGGGGAAAATTACTACCAGCCAAACTTGGTTGGTGTTTGCAGCCGCTGTTTTTCTAGTATCCGTACCAGTATTTATTGAAGCGCCACTAGTGCGAGCGCTACCGCTAGTGAGTTTAGCGATGACAGTTGGTTGGGTATGGCTAAGCTTTGCCTTAATGTCTCGGCCATCGAGCTATTTGTGGGGAGATATCTTATTAGGATTTAGTTGGAGTTGGTTAGCAGGGTCGATTTACTGGGGTTGGTTACGTTGGGAACCGTTATTACATTTACCGGTAGAAGCGATCGGTCTACCATTTGCCATTGTGTGTCTTTATCGAGGTTGGGGTAAGGTAGGAAACTTTTTCTATCTTGGCTCGCTCACCGGGACAATTATTACAGACGTATATTTTTACTTAGTTGACCTGATTCCCCATTGGCGGCAAATTATGCTAGTTGAGCCAACAGAAGTCGCGCCAATTCTGCACAATGCTGTAGCACAGGTACAATCACCTTGGGGGCTAAGCTGGGTAATGATTTTGGCGATTTTGCTGCTAATAGTAGGAATTTTTCCTTTACAGTATCGTCAGTGCCATTGGTGGGCATTTAGTGGTGCAGTGTTAAGCACAATTTTAGTTGATAGCTTATTCTGGTTAGCAGCGGCATTGGCTTAATGTTAGGCGGTGGAGACTTTGTAGCGATTGACTAGTGGCTAAATAATTACGAATTATTCACCTACTCCCTAGCAATGTGAATTCTAAATATGTTTGTTACTGAAGATAATAAAGCCTGACACCTAAGCGATCGATTAGCTATATATTAGTTTCTTATACCTGCTGTGTGCTGAATTTCAGTTGGACGAAAGAGGAACAGAAACTGTGAAACGATTAATACGTTTATTAACAATGTTGAGTTTGTTGGTAGGGTTGACGGGATGGCTGGGAGTTTCCCAACCCGCGCTAGCTGCTAATGCAAGCAATTTTACCTGGCGATCGATACCGATTTTAGCAGTTGAATCACAAGCGAGTTTGGGAAACCGGGCAGATGCCAAGCTGGCGACAGAGTTTGGTAGAAAAATCGATTTGAATAATACCAACGTCCGGTCTTTTCAGAAGTACCCAGGTCTGTACCCTACCCTAGCGAAGAAAATTATCGCAAATGCTCCCTACGAGAACGTAGAGGATGTTTTGAGTATTGAGGGATTGAGCGATCGCCAAAAAGAAATCCTGCAAGCCAACTTAGATAACTTCGCTGTGACTGAAGTGGAATCAGCCTTCACCGAAGGTGATGACCGCTATAACAACGGTATCTACAGATAATTCACTTCTAGATTCTTAATTGAGTTTCAACCCACCCTGTTGTGAGTGGGTTTTTTTATTAAGGTTGAAAAGAACGCTAAATAATGAATGATGAATTTAGCATTCAGCATTTTCCCCTTGTCCCCTTGTCCCCTTGTCCCCTTGTCCCAGTTAAATAACCTCTGCCAATTTGATGTTTTAGTTGTAGGAGCTGGCGCTGCTGGACTCTATGCGGCTCTTTGTCTTCCCGATCATTTGCGAGTTGGTTTAATTACCAAAGATAATCTTTCTTTATCTGCCAGTGATTGGGCCCAGGGTGGTATTGCAGCGGCGATCGCCCCTGATGATTCGCCCTTGCTGCACGTTGAAGACACGCTCCAAGCAGGCGCTGGTTTGTGCGATCGCGAAGTGGTTGAATTTCTTGCCAAACAAGCACCTGTGTGCATTCATTCCCTCGTAGAAATGGGAGTTGCTTTCGATCGCCACAATAAAGATTTAGCATTAACCCTAGAGGCTGCTCATTCACGCCGCCGAGTCCTCCACGCCGCAGATACCACTGGTCGTCAAGTAATCGCAACACTGACAGCCCGTGTATTGGAACGCCAAAATATCCAAGTGATTCCCCAAGCAATCGCGTTAAACTTGTGGCTCGATCCCGAAACTGGACGCTGCCAAGGAATTAACCTGTTTCATCAAGGACAAGTGCTGTGGCTGCGAGCAAAAGCAGTAGTTCTAGCAACTGGTGGCGGCGGTCAAGTATTTGCCCAGACAACTAACCCAAGTTTAAGCACAGGAGATGGAGTAGCGATCGCTTGGCGGGCTGGGGCTATTGTGCGAGATTTAGAGTTCGTCCAGTTTCACCCCACCGCTTTAACTAAGCCTGGTGCTTACCGATTTCTGATTAGTGAAGCAGTTCGCGGTGAAGGAGCGCACTTAATCGACGAGCGAGGAAGACGCTTTACCTTTGATTATCACCCAGCTGGGGAACTTGCACCCAGAGATGTAGTTAGTCGAGCAATTTTCAGCTACTTACAAACTACTTCAGCTGACCCAGCCACTGCTCATGTTTGGTTAGATTTGCGACCTATCCCTGCTGATAAAATTCGCCAACGCTTCCCTAACATCATTCAAGTTTGTCAACACTGGGGAATTGACGTATTTCATCAACCAATTCCTGTTGCTCCAGCTGCCCATTATTGGATGGGTGGAATTCTCACTGATTTGATGAACCGCACCTCTATCCCTGGATTATATGCATTAGGAGAAACAGCCAGTACTGGAGTGCATGGAGCAAATCGTTTGGCTAGTAATTCTCTGTTGGAATGTGTTGTATTCGGCGCACAAATGGCAAATTTATTGGTTGAAGGTGGAAGTATGAAGGATGAATTAACAGAATCAAACTTCAGCCTTTATCCTTTATCCTTCATCCTTTCTGAAAGCGATTGGTTGAGTCAGCAGGAAAAAATTAAACTGATCCGCGAAGATTTACCACGTCTAGTCTGGCAGTGTGCGGGTATCTGTCGGGAACAGAAAGGATTGGAGGTGGCGATAGCTCAGGTGAAAATATGGCAACAAGAATTTGCTACCCTGCCTCTGTCGCAATATTTACTGAAATTACCCCCATTACACTCAGCTAGTTTCGACTTACCGGATGCTGAGCAGCAATTACGGCTGTGGAGCGAAACTCGTAACTTGCTCGATATTGCCTATCTCATTCTCAAAAGTGCTGCTTTTCGTACTGAAAGCCGAGGTGGACATTACCGCCTTGACTATCCTCAACCAGACATCAACTGGCAAGCTCACACCCTGGTGCAGTATGACAATTGGTCTAAATCTGAGTTTTTAACAAACTGAATGATAAATTCATCATTCATCATTGCTGCATTCAACCCGATCGCATTCATCATTCATCATTACCCTTTACCTAGTTCCAGAACCCAAGCTACTACTAGGAGCGCCTATAGTACTTGGTGGTTGATAGACTTGATTGATACTCGTACTGGAGTGGAAATGATTGTGAGAAAAAGACGCTAATGGTGCTACTCTACCAGCAATAAATAGGGTGATTAGCGGTACTCCGATAATTAGTGTGAGTTTAGAAATAAGTTTTAAGCTGTACATATAGCCGTCGAGATTTTTTTATTTTGGAGCATGGCAAATTACTTTGTTTAACTCAATAAATTTACTGAGCTAAGCAAAGGAAACTATCACAAAATTTACTAAAAATAACTCTACTAACCTTGCATTTGCCAGTAGCTGAGACTAATTAGGCAATAACATTTTGAACGTATTCAAATTTTCTGATTCACCTATCAGATTATGTGTGAGATTTGCGCTACTTTTTTATATCTACAGTTGTATTTCCATGTTTCCAAACAGTAGATATAAGTTTAAGGTTAAATTTATAAAATGTTTACATTTATTTACAATGTTAAATAATTATTATATGAATGAGGGAAAATATTCTATGTTGGTAGGAATCTAGCCCATGTTTAGTATTACTTAAGCTACCTCATAGCGGTTTTTTCCCAATTGCTTAGCTCGATACATAGCTGTATCTGCTTGCTTGACTAAGCTTTCTTCAGAATCGCTATGAATTGGGTAAACGCTAATACCAACACTGGCAGTAATTAATAGAGTTCGTCCTTCTAAGACAAAAGCCGCTGACAGCGTTGCCAAAATCTTCTTTGCCACTCTCACGGCAACTTTTAGATCTGGAATTGCTGGGAGGATGACAGTGAATTCATCCCCACCCAGTCGGGAGATAATATCGCTGTGGCGTAAGCAACTCCTTAGCCTTTGGGCAACAGCAATTAGCAAGCGATCGCCCCAGTCGTGTCCTAGAGTATCATTAACTTGTTTAAAACCATCCAAGTCAATAAACAGCAGCCCCACTAACACTTGATGATTTTGCGCCCAAGTCAAAGATTGATTCAGGTGTTCGTAGAACAATTGCCGATTTGGTAAACCTGTAAGCGTGTCATGATGCGCAAGGTAGCGCAAACTCTCTTCTGAGCGTTTTAATTCAGCATTAGATTGGAATAGCTCAGCGGTGGCACGCTTGAGTTCATTCTCCTCCCGCTTGCGCTCAGTGATATCTCGAATCACTCCGACTAAGAATAGATTGCCAGCAGCATCTTTGTGGAGCGATCTCTTGGTGGCAATCAGATGAATAATTCCTCTAGCATCTGTAAACTGTTCTTCGTGTTCAATAGCCATACCGCTATTGAAAACTAGTTCGTCTTGTTGGCGAAAAATCTCAGCTTCCTGTTTAGAGAAAAAGTCATCTTCTGACTTTTCAATTAAAACCTCTAACGGCTGACCAATTAATTGAGAATAAGCCTGATTTAAAACAATCCACCGATGCTCTTTATTTTTGACAAAAATCGGGTCGGGAATGGTGTTGATTATTCCCTGCAAGAATTCTTTGGAGCGTTTGAACTCATCCTGTAGCTGGGCTGTGTAAGCAGTTATGATTCCAGCCGAGCCAAATAGTGCAAGTATTGATGGTATTACAGGCAGCCACCAACCACTGAAAAAGGCGAGGTAACAACAAGTAATCAAGGCAGAGGCAGCAACTAATATACTGATGAATGATTTACAAGGCAAGCGCCATCGCCAACTCAGACTAGCTCCTACCATAGCCCAGGCAAAAATCCAGAAATTCTCCCAAAAGTCAGACCAGACGTGAATTAACGGACGTTCTAAGAGCGCAGCATTGATAATCTGACTAATAAAATTGGCGTGTAATTCAACTCCACTAATCGGTTGCGCCGCCCCTAAAAGTAGACTACCGCTATCAGGAGTGTAAAAAACATCCTTGAGGCTGGGAGCAGTAGAACCAATCAGGACAATGCGATCGCGTATTTCATTTGCCCCAACGCGATCTGTTAAAACATCTATCATTGACACTTGGCGAAAGCCAGTAGATGGGCGGCGAAAGTTAGACAAAATTTGATAACCACCTGCATCAGCTTGCACATAACCACCATCATTCGGTTCAAAGCGGCGAAATACGCTCTTTCCCAGCTGCAAATACTGGGGATTTTCCTTTGCTGGCTGTGGGGTAATGCCTTTTGCCTGAAGATATATCAAAGCCAACTTCAGGTCAAAACTTTCATGTACTTTCTCTGGTGTCGCCCAATAAAGTAATCCCCGCCGTACCTTACCATCAGGATCGACGACGACATTATTAAAACCCACGCGGTTGTGCTGACTCAGGGTAGGTGGAGGTAAAACACCAGAACTGCTTCGATCTTTGAGCTGTTGTATCCCAACTAGGTTAGGAATCGATGCATAAGCTGCTATCAATTCTGAATTCCCAGGTGGTACAGACAAGTCTCGATAGAGATCCAGCCCAATAGCACGGGGCTGATATGTATGTAATTTTTGTAATAAAGAAGCGATCGCCGCATCTGGCAGAGGCCATTGTCCCACTTGCTCTAACGAAGGCTCATCAATTACTACGATCGCGATCCGATCGTCTCTTGCTTCCGAAGGCAAAAAGCTAAAAAAAGAGTCTAGAGCCGCCCACTCTAAGGGCTGCATTATCCCAAGAGAACGTAAAAGCAGCAGGCAGATAGCAACGCTCAAACCGATAATTACTACCCGATTTTTGCGAAATAGCGGTTGCTTCAATTTCAACCATAGCCTTTGAAAACTCGTGCCTAGCTGCTTGCTCATGGCGATCGCGCTTTGGTGTTGGAGGATCTATCCTACCTTGTATTTCTGAATTGCCCAGCTAATACAAGAATCAATTAATGTGGCTATTTATACTACCAAATAAAGCTATTGATCGCACTAGATACCCAGCACAGATGCGATCGCACTCTTTCAGCACCTGAAGAAGTGCGATCGCCTCATACAGCATGACGCTTGCTGTTTAGCTACGCATAAAATAATGATTAAGCCCTAGAAAGCATCAGGAAAATTTTTAAACTTAGTCTCGCCCTTGTAGCCAGAGATCTGAGCTAGTTCCTTCAACGACTTCACACCTTGGTATTGTTTACCGCCAATCTCCCAAGTGGGAAAACTTTTGATATCTGCTGTTTTGCACAACTCTGTACGTGAATCTTTACCGCGAGGATCGCACTCAACATGATTAATGTAACTATAAGCCTCTTTGCCAAAAAGCTGCTTTTGTTCGTGGCAGTGAGGACACCACCAAGCCACGTATTCCTTTGCCCCGATTTGTTTGAGATGACGCGCTAAGGCAATTTCTGATTCTCCAGAAGTGGTAGTGATTTGCCAACCAACTCCTGGTGTAGGCTGTCCTGATGGCTCCACAGAAGCTGTTTGTGCAGAATTTGCCCCACCCGCAGTAGATGGTTTATTCACATCGGCATAAACGGCAAGCGTACCAATCAGCGTCACCATTCCCACTACAAGGGCAGTAAATAAAATTTGCCCCACATCCTCCCAGGAACGGCCGAGGATTGTCAGCACTAATAGACTGAGCGAGAAGAGAGCAGAGGCAATGCAGTAAAGACAAACTGCCTGAATTTTGAACCATAGCAGGTACATCAGATAGCCACTGAAAACTGACATGGCGATCGCACCTGCTAGCAGTAGCAACCAAGTTCCACTCTCTAATTGAGAGCGAAGTTCTTTGTTTTGAGTTGATTTAACTGCCAAGGGAGCTAAAGCAAACACTGCCATGCTGGCGTAGGCTAGGAAGCCAAACAAAGCCAGAGGTAATCCAAAAACAGTTGCCCAAGGGCTAGAAAGGACATCCGCACAGCTGGAAGTTGCCTGTCCGCCTGCACTAGCAAGACACGCAGGAGTGCGTCCCGTAAGCTTTTCTATAGTTAAATAAGCTGTTGTCAGCGCTCCTAGTCCCGCGATCGCACCAATCATAAAACGGGACCAGCGATGGAGCCAAGGCACAGAACGTCGGCGAGTCATTGATTTAACCTGCTATGTTTCAAAGCAATTAGCTAACACATGAAAACTTTGTCAATCATAACGGAAGCGATCGGTGACACTTGTGCCACTTCACAACTCCGTTATATTCATTTAATTTTCTTGATGGCAAATTGGCATCAGTAAAGGATGAAGTATGTAGAGACGCGATATATCGCGTCTTTCCAAAGAAAGTGTGATGTTTATCCTTCATCCTGAGCGCCTAGCCTGCGGCAACACTAAAGCGAACATCCTGAGCGCTTTCATTTTGAGCGCCTTCAGCCTTTATACTTCAACCTTCATCCTTCCCTAGTCCCACATTTTAGGAATGTAACTTCAATGTAGTTGGTGTTGTCTTTGAAACAGCCTGAGTATTGCAGCGTTGTACTGCTTCGACAAATTGGCTAACTCGAATTGGATCGATTGGTTGTTCGCGGCGACCGTGACGCTTGAGCGAACTAGAAACAATCACGCCATCTGCTGCTTGCATGAGAGTGGAAACATTTTCCCAATCGGCTCCACTACCGATGAAAACAGGAGTTCCAAAAGCCGCCGCCCTTGCAAGTTCCAAGTCTTCTAAACTAGGGGGGCTGCCAGTAGACCAGCCAGACAAAATCACCGCGTCTGCTAAACCCCGTTCAATCGTGTCTTGTACGGCGGTAGTCAGATTGGGGGAACCCAAGGGGCGGGCGTGTTTGACCAAAACATCGGCTAAGATTTTGACATCGCTGCCTAATTCCCGCCTATAGCGCAGCAAACTATGCGCTTGTCCCTCAATAATGCCTTGATCGGTAGCCATCACACCCGTGAGGACATTAACGCGGATAAATTGCGCCTTGACACAGCTTGCGATCGCCAAAGCACTATGGGCATCATTACGCAAAACATTAATCCCAATCGGCAGTGTCACCATCTGCATTAGTCGCTGCACAATTAAACTCATGGCACTGACTACCGCTGGATCTACTCGATCCTTGACAAAGGGGGCATCAAAAAAATTTTCTACAATAATGCCATCTACCCCACCACTTGCCAACGCCGTAGCTTCCTGTTCTGCCCGATCAATCACTGCTTTTAAACTTCCTCCCCAGCGAGGAGAAGTTGGCAGGGGCAACAGATGCACAACTCCAATAATCGGATTATGGGTTTTGAATATCTGATTTAAGTCCACGTCTTTAAAAATATTCGGACGCATTATGAAACTACGTTACCAAAATCATAACTTTTTACAGAGAGAGACAAAACAAATAAAGCCTACGCGCTTCTTGCTGTTAAATGAATTTTGACTTGACACAGTTATTTATCGTTAAAAATGATACAATGATTTGAGCAAAATGTTTTTGTATAGACTTGAAAGCTGAACGGCAGTTACTTCAACTGGGAAAACTACCAAGTACTGCCTCGTAAAACTTTCGTTCGCAACCCACCTAATCTTTTCTCTCGCTTCAAAAGATGCTTTTTTAACTCATGCCCACCCTAAAGGGGCGCGAGGATTTCGTGTACGAGTGTCGTTTGTACAAATGTACGGGCGCACAAGCCTTCTTCTACCCCTACTAATGACTCTTCGGCGCTCGCCGATGCCAAAAAATGGTTAGGCTTTTTTATCCTGTCGCGGGGACTATCAATCATTTCGCTGATGTTATGAAACCTGACCATTTTTTCTGGGCAATATTCCAAGGGGCGAATTTCCTTCCTGCATAGAGTTGCGTTCGCTACCGCGTCGCTTTTGTCAGATTGCCTTGAGTTACTAAAGCCAACACCAAGCTATAATTTAGCTGCAGCTTCAAATTTGGAATTTTAGATGAGCGGATTTTAGATTAAGGTTTTGCTTTTCTGCTTTTGAACGGTATTATGCTGTCTTAACAAGCTCACGCAAATTAAACCAGATTTAGTCCGCCACTTCGGACTTGCCGTAAATGAATCTCTCTGGAAAAATTTATTTTTGTAAATTATTGTAATAAAGTTTGAATTTACGCTAAGATATAGAAAGTTAATCAGTGAAAGATATCATTGAGCGATTGCATTTGAGGGCATCCAGTGAGCAGAGTGCCATAAGGGTGTAGCAACGGACGGTTCAACCGTCGCGGAAGGCGATCGCTACAATATCTACGACCGACTACCCTGACTCTACTTACAGAACTCTACTTCATGGGCAAAAAGCCAACAATTGCTATATCACACTTGGGCTGCGAAAAAAACCGAATAGATACAGAACATATGTTAGGACTACTCGTACAAGCAGGGTACGAAGTAGATAGCAACGAGGAATTAGCAGAATACGTCATTGTCAACACCTGTAGTTTTATCCAAGCAGCACGAGAAGAATCTGTCCGTACTTTAGTAGAACTGGCAGAAGCCAATAAAAAAATTGTAATCGCAGGCTGCATGGCGCAGCACTTTCAAGAACAGCTACTAGAAGAACTGCCAGAAGCGGTAGCTGTAATTGGTACTGGCGACTATCACAAAATTGTAGATGCGATCGCGCGGGTGGAAGGAGGAGAACGAGTAAAACTTGTCTCACCCGAACCGACTTATATCGCGGATGAAACTTTGCCGCGTTACCGTACCACCAGCGAAGGTGTAGCTTATCTGCGAGTAGCAGAAGGATGCGATTATCGCTGTGCGTTTTGCATTATTCCGTATTTGCGCGGGAATCAGCGATCGCGCACAATTGAATCGATCGTAGCCGAAGCAGAACAACTAGCCTCTCAAGGCGTACAGGAGATAGTTCTGATTTCCCAAATCACCACTAATTATGGATTAGACATCTACGGTGAACCTCGGATAGCAGAACTACTACGTGCCTTAGGTAAAGTAGATGTTCCCTGGATTCGGATGCACTACACTTATCCTACTGGACTCACCCCAAAAGTTATAGAAGCGATTCAAGCAACGCCTAACGTTCTGCCATACTTGGATCTGCCTCTGCAACACTCCCATCCAGAAATTCTCCGGGCAATGAACCGCCCCTGGCAAGGACAGGTGAATGACAGTATCATTGAGCGGATAAAAACGGCGCTACCCCAGGCAGTTTTGCGGACGACATTTATCGTCGGGTTTCCTGGTGAAAGTGATGAACATTTTGAGCATCTGAAACAGTTTGTTCTGCGCCACGAATTCGATCATGTCGGCGTGTTTACGTTTTCACCGGAGGAGGAAACCCCAGCTTACAAGCTGCCAAATCAAATTCCCCAAGAGATTATGGACGACCGACGGGATGCATTAATGGCACTCCAGCAACCTATTTCTTTGAAGAAAAATCAGGTAGAAGTAGGCAAGGTAGTAAATGTTCTGATCGAGCAAGAAAATCCAGAAACTGGGGAATTAGTCGGACGTTCGGCTCGTTTTTCACCGGAAGTAGATGGTTTAGTTTACGTTGAGGGACAAGCTCGATTGGGTTCAATAGTTCCAGTCAGGATAACTGACGCTGAACCATACGACCTTTACGGTCAAATTGTTAGTAACAATTAGCTATTAGCGATTATTCAGTATAAATAAATCGCTAACTAATAAAAGACAGAAAAAACAAAGTTAGGAGATTAAATGAATTTGTCATTTGAAAGTTTAGGTCTTTCAGCAGATCGCATTCAGCAAGTAGAAAAACTAGGATTTACCACACCTACAAATATCCAAGTACAAGCGATTCCCCAATTATTGGCAGGTCGTGATGTCGTGGGACAATCGCAAACAGGCACGGGAAAAACAGCAGCATTTTCATTGCCGATACTAGAGCAAATAGATCCTGAAAATAGGACAGTACAAGCTCTGATTCTGACTCCCACCCGTGAGTTAGCTGTCCAAGTTTGCGCGGCAATTAAAACCTTTGTTGGTAAAGAAGATGTACGAGTTTTGCCAATCTATGGTGGTCAATCAATCGACCGTCAAATTTTGCAACTCAATCGTGGCGCGCAGGTGATCGTTGGCACACCAGGACGAGTCATAGACTTGCTAGATCGAGGCAAATTGCAGCTAGATCGAGTTAGATTTGTCGTGCTGGATGAAGCCGATGAAATGTTAAGCATGGGCTTTATTGAGGATGTAGAAAAAATTCTGGCATCGGCACCAAAAGAGCGCCAAACAGCATTGTTTTCGGCCACAATGCCGCTATCGATTCGGTTGTTAGTCAAGAGATTTTTGAACTCGCCTGTAACAGTCACTGTCGAGCAGCCTAAAGCCGCTCCAGCGATGATTAATCAGGTAGCTTATTTAGTCCCGCGTCAGTTGACAAAAGCTAAAGCTTTGCAGCCAATTTTGGAACTGGAAGATCCAGAAACAGCGATCATCTTTGTCAAAACTCGGCGGACAGCAGCTGAACTAACCAGTCAGTTACAAGCTTCGGGTTACAGCGTAGATGAGTATCACGGTGATTTGACTCAGCAAGCGCGGGAGCGGTTGTTGACACGGTTCCGCAATAAGCAAGTACGCTGGGTAATTGCCACAGATATCGCCGCGCGCGGTTTAGATGTGGATCACTTAACTCACGTAATCAACTTCGACTTGCCAGATAGTGCAGAAACCTACGTTCACAGAATTGGGCGTACAGGTAGAGCAGGTAAGGAAGGTACAGCGATTTCTCTGGTGCAGCCATTCGAGCGCCGCAAGCAGCAGCAAATTGAGCGTCATGTACGTCTAAATTTGAAAGTCAACTACGTTCCCACCAGAGCGCAAGTCGAAGCACGTCAGCTAGAAAAACTGCAAGTTCAGGTAAGAGAAGTTTTAGCAGGCGAACGCTTGGCATCATTCTTGCCAATTGTGCGAGAACTCAGCGAAGAGTACGACGCTCAAGCGATCGCAGCAGCAGCATTGCAAATGGCGTATGATACAACTCGTCCTGCTTGGCTGTCAGAGGCAGCGCTTCCAGGGGAAGACGAAAGACGCGATGCTCCTAAACCCAAGATCAACAAGCGGAATCAAAATTCTTCAACCGAAGCGCTACCGGAAGAAGATCGCCCAGTGGGTAAACCAAGGATAAGCAAGCGTTCAGAACCTTCTTCTGCGTCGAAAAACAATTAGAAGAATGAAGGATGAAGTGTGAAGGATGAAGTGTGGAGTGGTAGCTGTTTTTATAACTGCGAAAAGGCAGAATTGCACTCATGGCGCGAACTGCCTATTACCCTTCATCCTTCATCCTTCATCCTTCATTTCAGCCAAGGACGACTAACTTGTTCTAACTGAGCAACATCATCATCGTTTAATTTCCAGCCCAAGGCTCCGGCATTCTGCCGCACTTGGGCTGCTGTTTTTGCTCCTGCGATCGCTACTACATTACCTTGAGCAATTAACCAGTTCAGGGCGACTTGAGCGCTTGTGCGATCGTATTTTTCTCCTAATTGTCGCAGTAGAGAAATTACTGGGGCAATTTTTTCCAATCCATCTTTACTAAAACGGGAGTCTAAGCGACGCGCCCCACTTGGTTTTTCTGCGCCATCGGGGGTGTATTTTCCAGTCAGTAAACCTTGAGCCAAGGGACTATAAGCCAAAATAGTCACGCCCAACTGTCGTGCAGTGTCGAAAATACCATTAGATTCGATTTGTCGCGTTAGCAAAGAATAGCGTACCTGATTACTAGCCAGCTTGACACCGCGATCTGATAATATTTGGTATGCTTGCCGCATTTGCTCGGCTGAGTAGTTACTGACTCCTACCGCTTCTATTCTGCCCCGCTTCACTTCATCTGCTAAAGCATTCAACAGCGTTTCTTGACTCATCAAGAAACTGAAAGGCCAATGTACTTGGTAGAGGGGAACTCGATCCAATTGCAAACGTTTTAAGCTTTCTGTTAAGGCATCTGTGACAGATTGACCAAATAAACGCCAAGGAGCAGGGCCATATTTGGTAGCAATTTGTACTGGTTTATCAGTTTGTTGCATGAATTGCCCTAGAAATTCCTCTGACATACCGAAACCATAAATTTCAGCAGTGTCAAAGAAAGTAGTGCCGATTTCCATTGCGGCTTGAAAGGCTTCCCGCAACTGCTGGGAGTCGTAGTCACTACCATAATTCCAAAACAGTTTGTCTCCCCATGCCCATGTGCCGATACAAAGGGGTGTAACATCTGAACCATTTTGTCCAAGTTTAATCGTTTCCACGTTTACAGAAATTAAATTATTTTGATATTTCTTTACTATTACAGTGTACTGCGATCGCAAATGGTACATAGGGAAAGTAGAGCGTACCATTTTGAATTTGATTTGTAGAAGACGCAATATGTCGCGTATTTAATCTGCCAAAAAGTTAACTCAACCGTATCCGCGCCGCTTGGATTTCGTGTACGAATGTCATTTGTACAAATGACTCTTCGGCGGGAGCCGATGCCAAAAAATGGTCAGGCTTTTTTATCCTGTCGCGGGGACTATCAATCATTTCGGTGATGTTATGAAGCCTGACCATTTTTCCTGGGCAATATTCCAAGGGGCGGCTTGATGCATAGAGTTGCAATCTTGCTCTTTCCGTCGCTTTCGGTGATGAAATTAGGGCAACATGGGGTTTGCAGGTTGTATTTATATTAATTGAAGGCTAAATTCCTGTGTTCCTTAGAGGTAACTATGGCTAGCAGTACACCATCTTCTGGTTCGAGTAGATCGCCCGACTCTAAATCAATGCCCAAAATTAATTTAATTACTATGTTCCGGCTGGGCTTGTTCCAAATGGGACTAGGAATCATGTCAGTTTTGACACTGGGCGTACTGAACCGAATCATGATTAAAGAGCTAGCGATTCCAGCCACCTTAGTAGCGGGAACGATCGCAATGCATCAATTTGTCGCTCCATCACGCCTGTGGTTCGGGCAGCTATCTGACGCTAAGACAATTCGGGGTTATCATCGTACAGGCTATGTGTTGATTGGCGCGGCATTATTTACGATCGCTGCCTTTTTAGCCGTACAAGTCACCTGGCAACTCGGCAACAGTTTATACAACCAAGGATGGACGATCGCAACCTACGGCTGGGTGGCTCTACTAGCCGGAATTTTTGCTTTATATGGCTTAACGCTAAGTTCCAGTTCCACACCCTTCGCCGCTCTACTAGTGGATGTTTCCGATCAAGACAACCGTTCTAAACTTGTTGGGATCGTCTGGTCTATGCTGATGGTGGGGATCGTTATCGGCGCGATCGTCAGTTCTAAATTACTCCCAGCAGCGACAACTTGCCAAGAGACGATAAACACAGTAACGATATACAGCCAACCAGAACAGCTTGAAGCATTGCGCTCCTCAATTAATCGCCTATTTTTCATCCTCCCGGCTGTAGTGTTTGGGCTAGCCCTAGTGTCAACTTTAGGGGTAGAAAAAAAATATTCCCGCTACGCTTCCCGCTCTGCCTTAGTAGACAGAGAAGATAAAATTACACTATCCAGGGCGTTGAGGGTATTAACTGCTAGTCGCCAAACTGGGTTATTCTTCACCTTTTTATTAGTGATGACAATCAGCCTATTTATGCAAGAGGCTGTAATGGAACCTTATGGAGGTGAAGTCTTTGGTATGTGTGTTTCTGAAACTACAAGACTGAATGCTTTCTGGGGTACTGGAACGCTAATTGGAATTAGCAGCACGGGATTTTTGATTGTACCGCGACTGGGCAAACAAAAAACTGCTCAATTAGGCTGTCTAACAGTTGCACTCAGTTTAGGATTAGTCATATTATCGGGGTTTAGTGCCAATCCCCAGATTTTGCAGGGTGCATTAGTGGTGTTCGGTTTAGCCTCTGGAGTCACTACTACAGGAGCAATTAGCTTGATGCTAGATCTGACAGCTGCGGAAACCGCTGGTACATTTATTGGTGCATGGGGATTAGCTCAAGCATTGGCGAGGGGGCTGGCGACGGTAAGCGGTGGCGCAGTGCTAGATCTAGGCAAACAACTGTTTTCGATGCCAGTATTGTCTTATGGTTTGGTGTTTGCGCTGCAATCGGTGGGGATGCTGTTAGCAATTGGCTTGCTCAACCGCGTGGATGTGTCAGAATTCCAGACGAATGCTAAACAAGCAATCGCATCAGTTTTAGAGAGTGAATTAGATTAATGACATTTTGGACAACAATTCTCGACTTTGCATCAACCACCACTTCTAAAGTGGGAGATCGGCTATTAAAAGATTTTGGGCAAGTGCAAGCTTCCCAAAAGGCAGATGGTAGTTTAGTTACACAAGCGGATAAGTGGGCGGATCGGGAAATTCAAAATGCGATCGCTTCTACGTTTGATGGCTACGGCATTTTAAGCGAAGAAGGCGAACACGCTTTTCCCGATACCGAATGGTGCTGGGTAATCGATCCTATCGATGGCACAACCAACTTTACGCGGGGAATTCCGATTTGGACAATTTCTCTAGGCTTGCTTTACCGGGGTACACCAGTCTTTGGGTACGTATACGCACCGCCATTAAGACAAGCTTTTCACGGCTTTTGGCCTGGTGACTCTGGGTTAGACACACCGAAGGGAGCGTTTCTCAATCATCAACCCATTTATACCAGTGCTGATGCTCCCAGTAACAATCACTTTTTCAATCTCTGTTCCCGCAGCACTTCTGTCATCCAATCAGGTTTTCCTTGCAAAATCAGAATGCTAGGAGTTGCTAGTTATAACTTTCTCACGGTTGCTACTGGAGCAACTTTAGGTAGTGTCGAGAAGAATCCCAAAATTTGGGATTTCGCTGCTGCTTGGGCGATCGTTCAAGCAGCAGGGGGAAGTTGGATCTCGCTGGATTCAGATCCACTGTTTCCTTTGATACCTGGGAAGAATTATGGCGATCGCTCTTACCCCACCCTAGTCGTCAGTCGTGCCGATCTCGTGCCAGTGTTTCAACCTTTCTTGCGATCGTTATAAGGGTAACGAACCGCCAATACCGCGTGTAGAGCAGCGTTTAGTCGCCAACACGCGCGTGTAGCGTAGCGTTTAGTGCGCCAAGAGAAAAAACAAAGTATTTTTCCCATCTTATACAGTTTACTATAGCTTAATTTTTATCACAGTCAAAATAATTCATGAATTTTTTTCAACCTGTTAGCAAGCACGAAGCAAAGAGTTTATCTCAACTAATTTTCAACTTAGCTCCTCAAATAGTTATTTGCAGTATTCTACTAATATTAGTTGCTACACTCTTCCCGTTTAACTTTACCTTGGAAGATAAACTTTCTTTGTCAGCAATTATTGGTAGATTTAAACAAACAACCACCTTTTTAAGCGACCAAATCAAAAATGTGTTTTTGTTCCTGCCTTTAGGTTTCGGCTTGATGTGTTGGTTGCAAAGGACACGAATAGGAACAATAGCAAAACTTGCTACAGTTGTATTTATTAGCTTTAATTTATCGTTATTAGTTGAAATACTACAGGTATTTTTACCTTCAAGAGAGCCAACTTTTGCTGATATTTTTAATAATACTTTCAGTGGTTTGTTAGGATGTTTATGCTTTTATTTTTGGAACTTCAAAATAATTAATAATATTTCTATTCTTTTAGATAAAAACAGAAAAAATTTTTCAAGTAAACAATTAACAGCAATTTTTGCTATTTATATAGCACTTGCTTTTCTCATTCCAATTCCTTGGCAGAGTATTACAAACCTGAGTAATTGGAATTTAGATTATCCGCTGTTGCTTGGCAACGAAAAGTCAGGAAATCGACCTTGGCAAGGATTTATTTCTGAAGCATATATTGCCGATAGAGCTATTTCAAAAGAGGAGGTAGCAAAGGTATTTGCCGATAAAAACGGGCTAAACAGTATCGGTCGAAATCTTATAGCTCATTACCAATTGAATGATGTAAATAACTATAGCGATCGCACGGGAAATTTACCTGATTTAATTTGGCGCGGACAACCTGCAAGTAATTACGATAAAAGAGGAGTTTTTCTCAGCGAACATCATTGGCTAGAAACAGCAGATTCTGCCCAGCTTATAAACCAAAGGATACGTGAAGCAAATCAATTTACTATAGGAGCTACTGTTGCTAGTGCTAATGTAAAACAGGATGGACCTGCTCGTATTATCTCACTTTCGAGCAGTACCACTGATCGTAATTTTACTCTGGGACAGCAAGACTCACACTTAGTTGTTCGGCTTAGAAGTCCAGTCAATGGTGAAAATGCCGCATATATGATGAATTATGTATTTGATGTTTTTACTGATACCAAACCTCATCAAATACTTATTACTTATGCTAGCTCAGTACTTGAGGTGTACGTAGATAAATTACAAAATTCACACTATTTTAACTTCCTTGAAATCATTCCTAAACCTGATAAAATACTGTTTTATGGAATAATGTTTGTTCCTCTAGGCATTTTGTTAAAAATAATTACTACCCTATCTCAGACTCGGTTTGTTTTCTATCCTTTTGTCTATAGTGGAATATTATTACCTGCTGCAATTGTAGAAATAATTTTAGCAAGAGATACTAATAGAACTATCGATCTAGCGAATATCTTACTAGGTATATTAATGATAACTGTTACGGTTTCAATATTGAGAATGCAAATACCGAAAAAGTTAAGAAAAAAATTAGTCAGTTAATCTCATTTTTGTTGCCAAACAAAATCTGCTACCGGAGCATGAGTATCAACAAAATCATCTTGGGGAAGACTAAGTAAGACAGAACGTTGAACCAAGCGTTTGTTTTGCAGTCTTCTTGCAACACGGCTAGGAATTCCATAATTATAGATAATATGTCCTTGTCCAGCTAGAACTACCACGCGATCGCGAGTGTTAGTTTGGAGAAATTTAGCAATTCCTGCTGCCATAGTTTCATCCCACACTACTTGAGCTTGAAAAAATCGCTCAAAACCGCTACTATTACCATGACCGGAGTGTTGATGTTGCCCAAAAGACTTTGCTAAAAGTTGGCGATATTCGATATTATCAGTCCGAATTTCTTTCAAGGGTGGAATCAAAAGAAGTTGCTCCTGTGTCAGGCTTTCTAAGCCAGCACGGGCAACTGTCCGGGTTATTTGGGCGGGAATATTTAAGGCGATAACTGGTAGTTGTTTTTCTTTGGCAAAGCGCAAGATTGGAGCATAATATTCCCAGGGATAGCCCCATGTTTGGTTATACTCGCTTTGCTTGACTAATTCTTGTTCGCTCAACTCTCCTGCAAGATAACGGTTGAGAATATCTTGATAGGGGTGCTGGAACATTTCCATTGCGATCGCTATTTTTTTAGGATTTCGCTGTTGAAGTTCCTGAATAATTTGCAACTGAATTTTGTGATCCTTTAGGTTGTCGTGAGTTTCCCCCAAATACACCACATTTGCTTTAGCTAATTCCTTTAAAGCATCTGAGAAATTTATAAGCCGCTGCTTACAAGTGTCGTTCAATTCACCTTCATAAGCCAATCTCCTATCCGTTACAATAATTTGAGGACGGCAGGAACTATCAATTTGAGCATTAACCGACTGAGTGCAAAATAGAAGACCTAAAGTACAAACAAGCAACATTAGTTGGCGCACTTGCTGCTTTTTATTCATCAACGATTTCATCTTCTTTTTTATCGACGATTGTTGTTATCTTAATTCCCCTGCTAATCTGGTTTAAAGCAGCGATTATACCTTTGTTCTCTCACCCCTAACCCCTAGCCCCTCCATGAAAGGACTTTGGCTCGAAAACAACCAATTACAACTGCGCGCGGATATACCTACTCCCGAACCGCCACTAGGCGAAGCTCTAGTGCGTGTCTTGCGCGCTGGTATCTGTAATACTGACATTGAACTGCTTCGAGGCTACTATCCCTACAGTGGCATCTTAGGACATGAATTTGTCGGTGTCGTAGAACAAGGGCCGCCACATTTAGTTAACCAGCGGGTAGTCGGTGAAATTAATGCTGTTTGCGGGCAATGTAGATTTTGTCGCAACGGACAATCAACTCATTGTGAAAACCGCACTGTCCTTGGCATTGTCAACCGAAATGGCGCTTTCGCTGACTATCTTTCTTTACCTGTAGAGAATTTACATCCCGTCCCCGATAATGTTCCCACAGAAGCCGCAACTTTTACCGAGCCTTTAGCAGCGGCTTTGGAAATTCAACAGCAGGTGCAGATACGTCCAGATGACCGAGTGTTAGTTGTGGGTGATGGTAAGCTGGGACAATTAGTAGCACAAACACTAGCGTTGACTAATTGCGATCTCTTTGTAGTAGGGCGACATCGAGATAAACTTGCCAATTTAGCAGCACGAGATATCAAAACTGGTTTAGTGGATGGTGTCAAAGATAGAGCTTTCGACATCTCAGTAGAGTGTACTGGCAACCCAGAAGGATTTGCGATCGCTCGTCGTGCATTGCGTCCGCGTGGTACTCTAGTACTCAAAAGTACGTATGCAGGCAACCTCAGTCTTGATGCTTCTTCTTTGGTAGTAGACGAAATTACTCTGATTGGTTCCCGCTGCGGCCCCTTTCCTGTCGCACTCCAATTACTAGCGGCAGGAAAGATAGACGTACAACCCCTCATACAAGCTTGCTATCCTCTTTCTCAAGGGCTTACCGCTTTTGAACACGCTCAAAAACGCGGTGTTTTGAAAGTTCTGCTAGAAATGGGTAATTGGTAGTTGGTAGTTTGTAGTTGGTAGTTGTTAATTACTATTAACCATTAGCCATTAACCGTTACTCAATTCCTAATAAAACATTGGATTAGTCTTTGCTTGGTAATCGATGCAGTTAATCGCTTCTTCTGTATTAGCAACTGTTGGTCGCACCGTGCATTTGAGGCGGTAATCGCCAGTGAAAAATTGACAGTCGGCACAGGGGATTCTATGCATTTTCTGGCTTATGTCTACACCCTCTCTAACGGCACTATAGATGCTCAAAGCGCCAAGCACAACGCTCAACCAGGCAAAGCAAAAGCAAACTGGTACTAAAATCGGTTGGATGAGATGAATGAAGAAATATAGTATTTGGAACACAACAACACCTTGAGAGGACTTGGAAGAAAAATCAGCGTATTACTATTTTTAGTCAAATTATGGTTGCTAAACTTACTGCAATCAAAATTTATATGTAAAACGCATATTTACGTAACATACAGTTAACTATCTTTTTTTATACTTGTATCTTACATTGATAAAACTTTTAAACATCCAAAGAAATACAACTTAAGGAAGAATCAAGCAGATAAAGCATTAGCAAGCAAGATAAATTTGATACAAAAAGTATTGAAGTAAATTACCTATTACCAGCCCCAGTTCTATTATTGCGCGATCGGCTCGTACAATCACTGAAGTATTGGGCATAGTCAAAGCAGTTGTACTAAATTACTCAGTGAAATTGCGATTGGATATATAGCAAGTGTAGGGATAAGTTGAAATCGATTTGTGTCACCGTTGCACAAACAAGAGTTGGAGAGGGAGAAAGGATGAAGGATGAAGGTTGAAGAGTAAGAGGTTCGAGGATCGATGCAAGCGGTTTTGAATGCTTGAATGCTTGACTTCACAATGCGAAGAGCTTAGCAACGCTTACACACTTCACTAAAGACGTAGCAGTGCTACGTCTCTACTCACTTTTCATACTTCATACTTCATACTTTCTCCGGAAAGACGCGATATATCGCGTCTCTACATACTTCACACTTCACACTTTATACTTCGCTAGCCCCTAATCGCATAGACAGAAATGAACATCTTACCTTTAGTCTCCTCGCCAGCTCAATCGCGGCAGGTAAAGCAGCAATTCGCCAGCCCAGAGGATTATTTATCTTACGAGTTGGGTAAAGCAGTTAAAGAGTTACCGCCACTGTACACGCGACTATTAGCAGGTAGCATCAGTATACTAGTGTTTGGGGCGATCGCGTGGGCGAATTACAGCCAAGTGGATGAGGTGGCGGTAGCAACTGGTGAATTAGTGGCCTCGTTGCAGGTAAGACCAGTGCGATCGCTTGGGGAAGGAACAATTACAACTGTACGAGTTAAAGAAGGCGATCGCATCCACAAAGGTGACATATTAATTGAACGTAACTCAGACTTGCCCCAGGCAGAAGTTAACCGCCTCGCCCGATCTACCAAACTGATCGGGGAAGACATCAGACGCTTGGAAGCAGAACGGACGGGATCTGCAAATGCAGGCACGCAGCTACAAGATCAACTCCTAAGTTCTCGCTTAAAAGACTTTGAAGCTCGTCGAGATGCTGCTAGAGCAGACGCAAATCGTTCTTTTGCAGTTTTGAATGAAGCGAAAGTCAAACTGGCGCGTCTGCAAGAAAACCTTGCCAATGCCAAAACTAACCTAGCTAATGCTAAAGAAAATGTAGTCAATGCCGAAGGCGTTTTAGAACAATCTAAAAGTATCCTCGCCAATGCCCAAAAACGGGAAGAAGGACTACGTACCCTCCAAGTTGAGGGCGCTACACCAAGACTCGATTACTTAGATGCTCAATCTGGTGTCGTTCAGGCTCAAACTTACGTTACTAGATCTGAGGATGGCGTTACTAATGCCAAAACAAAAGGTACTGAAGCTGAAGATAAAGTAGACTCTATAGAAAAAGACATTGCTGCTCAGATACAACAAATTCAGCAAGCCCAACAAGCATATAAAGGCGCTCTTAATCAAGCCGAGCGCTTAGGCTCTGAACGCCAAAGTGAAATTCTGACACAACTTAACAAACGTCAAGAAGAATTGACAACAGTAGAAGGTCAGTTACAAGAAGCAAGGAAGCAGCGAGAACGGGAAACTATCAAAGCTCCCGTTGCTGGCAAAATCTACAGTATCAAAGCTACCAAGGGTCCAGTCCAATCTGGTGAAGAATTGCTTTCGATTCTACCAGAAGGCGAAGATTTGTTACTAGAAGTTAAAGTTCTTAACCGCGATATTGGCTTTATTCGTCAGGGGATGAAAGCTAAGGTAAAGATGGCGACATTTCCCTTCCAAGAATTTGGCACAATTGATGGTGAGGTAGTGCAAGTTAGCCCGAACGCAATTGTCGATAAAGATATGGGGTTAGTTTTTCCAACCAGAATTAAGCTAAGTAAACACGAAATTCAAGTTCGGGGTAAAGAGGTAGATTTAACTCCAGGTATGTCTGCAACTGGAGAAATTGTAACGCGCAAAAAATCAATTTTGACTTTCATAATTGAACCTGTAACTCGTCGTTTCGGTCAAGCTTTTTCTGTCAGGTAAGTTGGAGCGATCGCTTTTTATCATTTCAGCTAAAAAAAGCAATGTCTGACGACAAGCTGCTTTGCGTCTACGCACGATACGCCCAATTCAAACTACTTACGACTTAGTTTGACTTCTGGCAAGGGTTGGAGAATTTACTCTCAAGAACGTGGCATAAGAGAGCTAAGTCTGTCCAATCTAGTGGCTATAGATCGAGTCTGAGTTTCAGCTTTATACTTTTCCAAATTCAAGCTAGAAACAGTATATTAGTAGGACGGACATTGCACACTTTACTTAATTAACGTGAGTTCGACGGTTAGAAAAAGGCAAAAAGCTTGCTAGATATGAAGCATAAGAAACTGAGCAGGTATTGCGAGCGCTAAGATTGATTGAGAATCGGCAAAAAAGTCACAAAAAAACACCGAGACTAAAAATAGCTTAGAAAAATCAACGTCTCGGCTATGTCTACCATTGTATCTCGCCTCGACCAGAGCGCAAATCTTCTGTGATGTGGATGATTTCTGCAAGAAGTGGGAAGGCTTGTGGCAACAAGTACCACAGCTACCATCGACAATCGGAGAGCGTCACAGTAAGTCGCGGATGTGTTTATCAGAAGTGATGACAATAGTAATTGCCTTTCATGGCAGTAGTTATAGAACCTTTAAGGATTTTTATACATTGCATGTACTGCCTGGTTGGCGTGGAGCATTTCCAAACGCGCGTCAGCTACACAAGATTTGTGGAATTGATGCCTTGGTGTTTAATGTTATTGTGCTGTTTTTTGCATACACGAACGGGAGAAATTACTGGAATTAGCTTTATTGATTCCACCCCGATTAATGTTTGCCATAACTGTAGAGCACATTCTCACAAGGTGTTTAAAGGATTAGTGACATGGGGAAAAAATTCTGTGGGCTGGCACTTTGGCTTAAATCGCTTCATTTGATTATTAATAATTGTGGAGAATTATTAGCATTTCATCTAACTCCAGCAAATGTAGATGACCGAAAACCAGTACCAGATATGACTAAGGACTTGATTGGTCAACTCTTTGGTGACAGAGGATACATCTCTCAAAAATTATTTGAGGAGTTATATGAGCGAGGGTTGCAATTAGTCACAAAATCTAAAAAGAAAATGAAAAATCGCTTGGTAAAACTGATTGATAAAATTCTGTTACGCAAACGTGCTGTGATTGAGTCCGTCAATGACCATCTGAAAAATATATGTCAAATAGAACACTCTCGCCATCGGAGTCCATTTAACTTTTTGGTTAACTTGATGGCAGGGCTGACTGCTTATACCTATTTGCCCAAAAAACCATCTATTGACATTTACCCAAAAGACTTACCAGCACTGCCTTCTGCTATTTTTTAGTTCTGTCGAACTCACGTTTAATTAAGCTATTTGGCAAATGCGAAAAGCCAGCCAGATAATATTACGGTTGCTGCTAATTATTATCTTCCTAATATCCATTTTTCCTTGGCTGTATGAGAT
>QQTW01000409.1_pt1 | contig 26754 bp, 26 predicted proteins | sample 1904831 | NCBI WGS metagenome assembly QQTW01 (sample SAMN09435610, study PRJNA476489) | Subsurface metagenome, whole genome shotgun sequencing project. | reverse complement strand
CGCATGGGCTCATGCGCGTGCAGTTGGATAGCGGTGTGCCGGTCATTTTCGGCCTGTTGACCGTCTTGAATGAGGAGCAGGCAAGGGCAAGGGCGGGCATCATGGAAGGGGGGCACAATCATGGGGAGGATTGGATTTGAGAAGCAGCGTAGATTCTAGACGAATTGAGAGCTTATGATTAACTTTGGTCCCGTAGCCTCACCAGCACAGAGACTCAAAACCAGAGAGCGCCGCAAACGCGAAAACGTACCTTTGCACCGCATATGGGAGTTCATAGCTGCCTGGCACGCTTTGCATGGTGATGTTTTCATTCTTGACCCCGGCCGCTGCGAGGGACTTCCTTGCACCGGCAATGAGAGAGTCGATGATGCTAGTGTTCCAGCGCGCGTGCACAATGGCGATCCGCAGCGGGGATCCTAAAGCGGTGCGTCTCAGTCGAGGGTGCAGTCGATTTTCATTTGGCTCTGTTGAGACAACATACCATCGTGCACCTGAGCGGCTCCTGGCCCCTTGATAGAGGTCATGATTGATACACGTTAGGAAGAAGTAATGTCACTTCCAGATGATTATCACAACCCTGCTGAAGACGTTGTCCGGACTCGTTGGTGGGGGTGGACTACAGTAGCTTACGGTCAGTTACTGTATGGTGGGGCAGTTTCTAGAGGTACTGTACTGTGGTCTAACCTATAACTACGACTCCAGATGGAATTTCAGACGGTTCGGTCACATTCCCCCTTTACAAGCCCACTGGAACGAAAACTCTAGTCATTGTAACGGTGCAGCTAATCCACCTATGATTACCTGAAAATCAAACGCACTATCGCTCACAGTGGAGAATACCCTTTGCTGTACACAACTTAAGATTGAGACTAAGTAGGTCGGTCTGAGGCCATTGGTCCTTCTACTCCACAGTGACCGACTTGGCCAGATTCCTTGGAAAGTCGACGTTTAAGCCCTCGCCCACGGCGAGCCAGTAAGCGATGAGCTGCAATGGGATGACATTCAAGAGTCCCTGGAGGCAGTCCACCGTTTGCGGGATTTGTATCCTCTCTGTCTGCGACGCCGGGAACTCTGGGTCATCCGGGTTGCAGATAACAATGGGACGCCCACCACGTGCGATGACTTTGTTCTCATCAGTATCCTGCTTTACCACGACAAATCATGGGTTTGACATACCTTGCTGGTAGGCATTGAGTGATTTCGCAAAAATGTCATCACGCGTGAGGATCATGATGATCGGCAGATTTTCGTCCACGAGAGCTAAGACTCCGTGCTTGAGCTCTCCCGACATGACTGCCTCGCAATGAAGATAGGAGATCTCTTTGATCTTCAGGGCACCTACACATATAGCATTAGCTGTGTCAATCGTGTAAACAGAAAAACTATCGTGCATACCTTCAAGAGCCGTAGAGAACTGGCTGCCTCTGCCGAGAAGGAGCAAACTCTTCTGGTTCTTGAAAGCCTTGGCGCAAAGAGCTTTGATCGGTTCGTTCAGCTTCAGGATCTCCTTGAATTGGTCCGAAATACGCGAAAGTCCATCCATGATATCCTCTCGCCGCTTTTGCTTAGAAGCCCGATCCTCACTCAAAGACAATGCGAACATCATCATAGCAACGAACTGTGAAGTGTAGGCCTTGGTCGAAGCTACGCCGATCTCCGGGCCGGCATTGATGTGGACACCGCAGTGGGTAAGAAGGGAGATAGAAGATCCGACAACATTCACAATGCCGACGGTAAGTGCTCCACGTTCGAGGCAGTACTTGAGAGCCATTAAGGAATCGGCCGTTTCCCCGGACTGGGAGACGAAGACGACGGTATCGTCACGGAAGACAGGGGCCTGCCTGTCCAGGAAGTCAGAGGCCAGCTCCACGGCGATGGGTATCTCTGTCAGTTCTTCAAAGGCACCGCGCACAGCCATGCAGGAGTGAAAGCTGGTGCCGCATGCAATGAAGATAAGCCTGCGGCAGCGCCGGATGGTGCTGATGTATTGTCTTAATCCGCCCAATGTGACCTTCTTGTTGGCCACGTCTAATCGACCACGCATCGTGTTCACCACAGACTCGGGCTGTTCAAAGATCTCCTTTTGCATGAAGTGATCGAACTTGCCCTTCATGATTTCTTGAAGCTCTAGCTCGAGTGTTTGGATTGCGCGTACGTTGGACGTCCCATCATCCTTCTGCAGGCGGTGAATGTTGAGCGATCCTTCATGAATATGAGCAATGTCGTCGTCTTCAAGGTACAACACCTTCTTAGTATGCTCGACGATGGCGGACGGATCAGAAGAGAGGAAGAACTCAGTCGGGATGGGGCCCCCTTCATCAGACAGGAATGCACGCGACTGGGAGCGGTGGAGGAGTGATTTGTCAGGCGGCGCGAGAAGAGTGGCGGAAGACTTCTTGAGTGCAGCATTTTGCGAGGCCCTCTCCGCTGGCAAAGCGCCCTCTTCCGAATATTCCACATCCACAAAGTCTACCTTCATTTTCTTCTGCGTCCTGACCCCAATCACCAATGGAGAACCCTTTCGGGCAGCGATGACCTCGTGCGGGTAATGTACCGATTTGAGAAGCAGGCCAAAGGCACCCTGGAGTTCCTTGATAACCGCCTTGGCAAGAACAGTGAATTCGATATCCGGGTGTTCGTCATAAAGGTACTTGGCCAACTTTGCGATGCACTCCGTGTCTGTTTCTGTCTCGAATTTGAATCCCTTACTCTCTAGTAGCGTCTTGAGCTCCTTGTAGTTGGTGATGATGCCATTGTGTACCACTGCAAATTCCCAGGCTGGGTCAGATCTGTCAAACTCGTGTCAGTCATTTTCCCACCTGTACCGGAACGCTTAGTCAAAGACCAAGTGGGTTTATCTACCTATGAGGATGGCAGTTGAGACGCGATGGTTGGCCGTGAGTGGCCCATCGCGTGTGTGCAATACCAGCATGTGAGTCGAAGACTTTGGTCAAGTCTGGCTTGGACTCTGCAATGAGCTCCTTGAGCTTGGCGACCTTGCCCACCTCCTTGAAAGCGAACACCTCATCCTTTTTATCACCATCCACACAGAGACCCGCAGAATCGTACCCTCTATATTCGAGACGCGATAAACCTGAAATAGAAACGTGTCAACAGCAATGTCTGATACACCGGCTCGGAATGTGAGTGTGTTACCGTTCACAAGCGTGTCAAGAACGTATTTTCGGTCCTTTTCCACGAGATAATTGATGTACCCAAAGATGCCACTGGCCACTGAAGTCAGCTATAATGGCAGTAGACTGACACTACCATGACGCATGTAAAACCTACCACATGCTTGCTATTTATTCTGTTTTGTAGGCTCAGGGCTAATCAAATGGAGTTGAAGACTCTTGATTGAACAACAGAGAGACTGAACGAGCGTGTGGACGAGTAGGTCGCAATGGCGTTGGTAGTAATGCAGAAGTTGGGAGTTGGGAAAGTGCTTTGCTTTGGTTTGCTTTGGTTTGCTTTGGTTGGCTCAGAGTAAGAGAAAGGGAGGGAAGATCTCTAAGTTTATAGTAGAGTAGGAGGTAGTGAGTGATGAGGCTCGAAGGTGCACACAAGTCAGTACCTTACAGTACCTAGTATGTAAATCGCGCTACTGCTAAGGACGATAAAGAAAGCGAGCCGAGAGCAGTTGGTTTGACAACAATAAATAATAATGCTTTCCTTTAATGGTCAGACAGACTTACCTAGGTGCCTTAATAACTAAAGTATTATTTTAAAATGTTCAAAATACTGTAAGTTAACTTATGCCGTCACTCGAACCCTTTCACATGCAGCCCGTTGTAAGTACCTTAGGTACGGTAACTTACCTTATGCACCCCTTTTTGTCCTTTTCTTCTGATCGTAGATCCTCATCATGGATCATGGCGGGGGGCTGAGTACCATGCGCTTCTTACCCCTTGTCGGCAGAGAACATGGCCAATCGACTAAGGCAAAAAGTGCAAGGTTGGGTGCAAAGGTAAAGCAAGACAGACAGACGACCGTGTCTCGGAACAAGCCTCGAATGTGCCGCTTTCAGCTGAGAAAGGGTTTGAGCCACGACGACTGGAGGCCAAAAATAAACCTCATGCATAGGCCCTGTCGCGGTTCCTGCATTTTCATTTACTTGGCGGTCATTCCTGGTAACTGAAAAAACACAACATGCTACTACTCTGTACTTTGTATTCTGTACTCTGTACTCGTGCTCGTTGTTACCTGAGCAGACCGTACCGCTACCTAAAGAGAAAACTTCATTTTCATTACCTTGAGAAATTTCAAGAGTACACAAAATCGTACTGGGAGGATTTTCCAGCGCTTTGCGCAAGGCTTCGGCTTTGGCCAAAGCGGCGGGCGTGAACTCGCTCACCGCCTTCACTGAAATTTCAGGAGTGTCTGGCAGAAACGGATCCATACTGTGACTCCATCATAGAGCTTGATGGGCTTCCAAATCGCTGCCAGCAACGGTTCTCGCTATTAATGCTCTCTTGGAAGATATTTCTGACAGATATTTACCATCATCAGCTAGGTGATTTCGGCTACGATGCCGCCTACTGTCATAATGATTCGTCACGCACAGGCACTCCACAACGTCGACAATAAGTGCCTTGGACTCTATCATAACGAGACTACACTGACACTGCATCACAAGACTACGAACTCCACGACCCTCCGCTGTCGGATCTGGGTCACCGTCAATGCAAGGAACTTGAAGTCCACCTGAAAGAACACCTTGCCATTACGCAGGATATAGGCTTGATTGTTATAAGCCCAATGCGCCGGACACTACAGACAGCAAAGCTCTCACTAGGATGCTTGATCGACCGAGGCATACCTGTCCAACTACGCGGGGAATGGCAAGGTATGGACCAACATCGGCTACAACAATACCTCGTTGATATCCGTTCATAACATCCAGAAGCGAGTCACTGCTGACTGAGCCATCTAGAGAATTCTGACAAGCCTTGCGATACCGGCACTAGCGCGTCCGTGATCTCGAAAGAGTTCCCTGCATTTGACTTCTCGACCGTCTTTCCGGAATACCCTGCTAAAAGCGGACGGTGGGCTTTCACTGAAGCAGCTATCCTCAAGCGCGGTGCCGATTGTCGCCATTGGTTGAAGGCTCGTCCTGAGAAGGTCATAGCTGTGGTATCACACTCGGGCTTCCTTCGCGTTGGCGTAAGTCAAAGGCATTATGCCAATGCAGATTATAGAGTGTTCGACTTTGCGAAAAGTGAGACCGACGAACTCGTAGAGTGGGAAGCCACTGAAGAGAGAGGTGGAGGGATGGGGAAGAGCCGCAAGGGACTTGCGTTGATAGAGCCACGAGACTTTCGGCATGAGCGTCAGGAACAGTCTCAGGAGTCCGTGGCGCAAGCGCCCGAGGAGGTCACCAGAGAGATACCGGGACCAACGGAGAGTCGTGGTTGATTGAATGCCCACCTTGGATTGTTTTGATCGGTGTAATTGCAACGGATCTATGTGATGACGATGCCGGCTGAGCCGGCTCGTGAACCATCGGGCTACGCAGGAGTAGTAGACCAGGCTTTTGCTGTTGAGCTAACTTACCTTTCACCACATATATGTAGAGCTCGCATCCAAAGCCTGGCAAGACTAGTTTTGTTCCCATCATCCTCCTACATCCAAGAAGGTAGGCTCGTAATAGCTCACGTCTCAGTGTTTTTTATTCAACCGTATCATCATCAAGCTATGACAATCAAGAAGCATCTGCCACTTTGTAAGGGGCTAGTCTATTCATCGGTAGTATTTAATCGAAGTAAAAAGGGATTGAAGGTCTGGTAGCCCCCGTCCAGTCTCGGACTTCAGGGGGCTGCAGCATTTCGGCGATGCAGAGTGCAAGGATGACGCAGAGTATGACCCGTATACTGTTTCCGACTTCACCGACAGGAGGTAGATATCTCAAGTTGCGATGGCCGTTGATGCTGATGAACTGGAAATCGTGAGCACGGTCAAAAGTTCTCCTCCTCTGCCTCGCGTAGATTACCCGAAGAGGTATAGCGGTCTCTTAATTCGAGTGCGCCCAGGCCAACGTAGTAATTACTCCCATGGGAAATGTGCTGAAAGCCAACCAGGAATGCCAACCTCTTTGTGCACTGAACACTCCCTGCTTGGCTGTCTCCGATTTTGTCACGTTTGCGAAAGCTTGCGATTAATTTGGGTTCACTTGACATTCCTCCTCCACTCCCTCCGTGACCTTCTTCTCCGGATAACCCAAAGCGGGCCATTTCGTTCCGCTGTTCGCGTCAAGGCCTCTTTGGACCGCGTCCCTCAAGATCTCCCTCGCCAGGACCAACGTCATATAGTACTTTCACCGAATGTATGTGGACGCTCGGCCGGCGTAGCACAGCGACAGCGAGGGGTTCGGTTGAGAATGGTGTATATGAGTAGGTCAAGGTGGTAGTGGCTCTCTCAGGATGTTCGCAAAGTTCTTCCCCACAGCCCCGTCAGTGCTGCAGCAGAAGAAGGGTCGGTCTAAAACCGTTCAAGAAAAGAAACATCTAGCACCAGCAAACCGTGCTGTGCCACCCGGCGCTGCTCCAGTACCTGAATCCAAGGCGCGTTCGACACGAGATGGTGCTAGTGGGGAAGATGGTTTGGCCACTATCACCAACGGTGATCCTGACTACGCCCCGCAAGGCTCGACGCTACAAGATGACTTTGATCATGCACAAGGAGATCTCTTGAATGGAGTTGGCTCGGCAAGCTCAGCTAGCACCGTATCCTCGGTTTTCAGCGCGGCCAACCAACCCCCCCCGCCGACGACTTACGGTGCTGCTCACAGCTTTCTTACACCTTTGACCACTACGGATTCATCGCCTTCTGGTAAAACTATTAGTCCGCCCCCGGTCAGTATGAATTGTGTGAAAACCTCGCCAGAGGTCGCATCACGAAGAACAGATGCAGTCGAACTTACGTCCACATCTACAATACCCGTGGCGCTACTAGACACGGCGCCTCCACTACGCTTACATGCGCGACCTGCAGGGCGGGATGCCAAGGGTTGTAAAGTAGTGTACGATCCAGAACTCGACAAGAAGCTATCGTCGAAAGAGAAAAGATCACGCAAAGTACAATACAAGGAATTTGGCGAAGAGGTGAGGCCTTCTATGCTTGAGGTAACAGGATTCACTCAGTTGAGAACTGGAACACATGCCGTCTTAGACGCCTTCAAGGTCAAAAATGTCTAACAATCTCGTTATTTTTAGGAAGACGATGCCCCACCTGATCCACGCCTCTTAATTGCGAATTATACCAGAGGTGCTGCCAACAAGCAAAAGCAACGGCTCCGCGTTACACCATACTCCCTGAAACCCTACACTTACGATGCAACCACGTCAATTGGTCCGGGACCTCCAACCAGAATCGTTGTTACTGGCTTCGACCCCCTCATACCAGTGTCACAGATCACTTCCTTATTCTCCAGCTTTGGAGATATTGCTGAGGCATACAATAAGACGGATCCAATCACGGGCAGCTTTCTTGGCGTTTGCCTTATTCGGTACAGGGACAGCAGATCGGTCCGGGGTGGTCCTCCAGTATCTGCCGTGACCGCGGCCAAAATCGCCTCTATTGAATGCAAGAAGGGCCAACGGATTGGCGTTCATACAATTCGAGCCGAACTTGACCGGGATGGCTCGGTATGCAAGCGAGCGATGGAGAGGGCAATGGAAAGACAACGAGCAGCACAAGCTCCGCGAGAGGAAGTCAAGCCTGCGGAAGTCAAGCCTGCGGAAGTAGCGAAAAAACCTGAGCCTCCGCCCACAGCTCCGAGAGGACCTTCTGGAAAGCCGTCTGTGCGTCAACCAAATGCTCCTCCACCCGATGGACCTCGAGTAGTCCTCAAGCCTTTAGTCAAGTCCTTGGTTGAGGAGAAGCCAATTCTCGAACAGATCAAACGCGATCCATATGTCTTCATAGCGCATTGCTACGTGCCCGTGCTCAGCACTACTATCCCGCATCTTAAGAAACGGTTAAAGGCTTTCAACTGGAAGGACGTTCGATGTGATAAAACTGGCTACTATGTTACTTTTGAGGACTCTCGGCGGGGGGAAGAGGAAGCAGAGCGCTGTTTCAAAATGTGTCACATGACACAACTCTTCACCTATATCATGAATATGGAGTGTCAACAATACGGCAATCCCAACTACGAAAGAAGCCCTAGCCCAGAACGCCTTAAAGTTGAGCAGCGCGAAAGAGCGGAGAAAGAGCGACTGCGCAAGGAAGAAGAATTAGACAGGGAGGAGGAAAAGAGGCAAAGAGCGCAGAATCTGGATCCTGCGCTAGAGGTTATGGACATGGTCAGGCGTGAGCTCCGAAACAAGTTACTTGAGGATGTCAAGTCAAGACTTGCGGGACCCTCACTGTACGACTTTCTCGATCCTGATCGACATGTGGCAAAGCGGCGCAAGCTAGGGATTGCTGATCCAAGCGACGGAAGACGGCCCGGAATATATGTCGAAAGAGCCGATGATACTCCACCAGTTGGTACACCAGACTCTCGGGCCGACCAATCCACATACGGACGTCGGCCTCTGGCGGCATCAACTCTGAATATTACGGCACTTCCACGGATAAGGAAAGGGGCTGGCCAGAAGCGCGAAAACGTTGGTTTTGCAGACGAACGCCGGAAACAACGCGCCCCGAAGAAGATTGACATTAGGCCGCTTCACCACCGTCTACATCAATTTCATGAGGATGATTCTGACGATGATGCGACATCACTTACAAGGGAAACGGAAGAGCAAGAAAGCAGGCCCCTCAGCCGTATGAGCATGAGCTCCGTTCAGTCAGATGATGATGACGACGGTCATGTAGGATCGGCGAGGAAGAAAAATTTGCAGTCGCTTGAGCAAGACACACCTCCCTGGGGAGGTGTGAGCGATGACGAGGATAATGGTGGCGTTGTTCAAGCAGGTACAGGTGTTGGAGATCGAGTCGCAGATAATACAGTTATTACCGAGCTTGAGTGCATCATCAAGAGACTCCCACCAAGTTCTAGAAAGCGGAAGCGGCTGGTCACTGAGCTGGTCGCTCGGAAGAAGCAGAAAGAAGATGACGAGCTATTCGGAATTGGCAAAGATGACCTGGTTGTACCTTTCTTGAGCACAGACATGGACAAAGACAGCCCTGTCGTCGACGTCAATATATTGGAAACTGACAGTGGTGCCGAGTTGATACCGAAAGGCACCAGCGAAACCCCTGACCTTGAACCCGAAATGGACAAGCCGAAACAGAAGAAGCCGAAGGCTAAGCGGAAGACGAAGAAACAGATCTTCGAGGAGCGGGAGGCCCTCAAGAAGCAAGGGACAATGGACAGGTCAGAGATTTTGCTCGCAGAACCGCCCAAGGCTGCCGAAATGGTGGAGATTGAGGAGCCCGGTCCGCTGAACGAAGCTATCGAGGAGCACAGGGCTGAGGTCGAGTGGGGTGTATCCAGAGATGAGCCAAGGAAGACCGTTGAGGATGATGAGAACATTGTTCTTGACTTGGATGGCTGGCAAAACCTTGTCAAAGACGACGAAGATCTGCGGTTCCTTCGTGAGGTGCTTAGTGACCAACCGCCGGCGGACATTGGCAGCGTTTCAGCATGGGCATGGAAGCAGAAGGAAATCAAAGCTCTGAATCGTGGCGGCGAAAGAGGGATCATCCGCACCGAAACGAAAATCGAAGGTTACTACATCCCGAACGCTACAGGCTCCGCTAGAACTGAAGGCACCAAGAAGATTCTGGAAGCTGAAAAGTCCAAATACCTACCTCATCGGATCAAAGTTCAGAAAGCGCGTGAAGAGCGTGAGGCGAATGCTAAAGATGATCCAACATCCGTCGCTGCCGAAGCAGCTAAGCTGGCCGCCGCCAAAAGCACTTCCAAGTCCACATCGCGGTCAAATCGGGTCAACAATCGCCGCCTGGTTGCAGACATCGCTGCCCAGAAGCAAGTACTCACGACCCTCAACGGCGAAGGCGATGTTCTGCGCTTCAATCAGTTAAAGAAACGAAAGAAACCCGTCAAGTTTGCCCGCTCTGCCATCCACAATTGGGGCCTATACGCTATGGAAAATATTGCCGCGAATGACATGATCATCGAGTACGTCGGGGAGAAAGTCCGCCAGCAGGTGGCTGACATGCGGGAAAAACGGTACCTGAAGAGTGGCATTGGCAGCAGTTACCTGTTCAGGATTGACGAGAACACTGTCATCGACGCAACAAAGCGTGGTGGCATCGCTCGTTTTATCAACCATAGCTGCACACCGAATTGCACGGCCAAGATCATTAAAGTTGAAGGCAGTAAACGGATCGTCATCTATGCGCTAAGAGACATAGGGCAAAGTGAGTCATGACGGGAATTCATCCCATATCGACGGTATGCTAACATATCTCAAGGTGAGGAACTCACTTACGACTATAAATTCGAGCGTGAGTGGGACAGTGACGACCGTATACCCTGTCTTTGTGGATCTACCGGCTGCAAAGGTTTCCTCAATTGAACCACTCTTTGGGAGGCAAGGTGTGGAGTAGATATCGTGGTCTGGTTTCCGGCCCAATGCATTGAAGGCGTTCGGTGACAGTCGATCAGGTCGGTATGTAATCGACTGGGCAGGATATCCAATGCTGCAATTTAGAGCATCTTAAAACGCCCTAGAGGGATGGGTGGGTCATTCCTATTCCTCTTCTATACCATGCGTTTGTACAATATACCATTGTGGGACTCTGTTGGGAGGATATGTCAATACCTCCGTATCTGTACAAATGCAAATCACACTTCCTGAAATCGACGGTTTTCTTGCCTCGCGCCAACATGCCCAACACTGCCGCCGTTTACATATCCCAACGCCCTGCAATGCATCTTCCGTAGTTCGGCAACAACCCGATTACTCAGCCCGTTACACTGCTCACCATCAGCAGCAACCCCGTTCCCTCCATATTCATCGCAGCGCCCACTCACCTAAGTGGTTCGGCAGCAAGAAATTTGCAATCCCCTCCTTGATCGCATACTCATGCCCACAATTCTCACATAGCAACTTCCCCTCCGTCACCTGCGTCTCCAGCAGCAACGTATGCAGGTCTTTCAACACCTTCTCATCCGTCTCGAAGTCCTTGCCTTCCGGTTTCGTACAAGGCACGGTCGTAAATCCGAGCTGTTTTGACAATCATAGGTTATCAGCCTGGGGTTGCCCTGAGGCGCTATTGGGTAAACGAGGATGACGGAGGTCTTTGCGGGGGTGGAAGTTTGGGAAGACGTACTTCCGCCGCCGTGACCTTCAGCCCTTCCCAATCGACACGGGGGAGAATGTTGCGGATAAAGCTAGGGTTGAAATCGATCTCTTGCTGCACGAGCTCGGCGTCCTTGAAGTGCAGAGGATAGGAGGCAGCGGAAGATTTACAGTTCTTGACGGCGCAGGTAAGAAAATTGACGGTTAGTATTTTCATATTGAGGAACGCAATCAACGATGATGTTGTTGTACGATTTCTGATTTCTCACTCATCCATTTACCAGGCCCGTTTGGGTGTGGTGGGGCGGGATGGTGGGGTGGGAGATGGGGCACGATCAGATAAGATTTCGCCTCGTCGTGTACTGTAAGACTTACTTAAAACAGATCCGACATCGTTACGATGGCGTCCCACACAGAATACTCTATTCAAAGGTTTCTCGGATTATTTCAGAGAGTAACAAATGTTATCGTCTCACTTGACTTGCACATCAATATAGTCCAAATCGCTGAAGTCAGTATTCGCCACTGTCAGGCCAGGATCAAGGCGCTCCCCATCGAAAATTAGATAGACCTCCCGCTCTGCTGCAAGCCTCTGGGCATTCTTAAAAGCATTGACGATCTTTGATATGGAAGTTGACTGTTGCCCGAGTTAGTGGCGCTTTCCTCAGACAGCTGCAGGCTGAACATACCGGCTTCACAATCAGCTTGAATTCCTCATAGTCCTTACTTCTCAGTATGATCTTTGTCCCCACGGGCTGCTTCGGTAGTTCGGTAATACCTTCGTCTTTGGACTCTACCTTCCCTGGACCAAGTTCGCTCCTTGCTTTCTTATACGCCTCCAGTATCTCATCGGTCATAGCCTCCATATGTATTTGTCGGTTCTCCTCACCCAACACATCTTTCTCCCCTTCTAAAGCAACTTTGCCACTTGCATCGACTCCAATTCCTAAGCTTCTGCACGTGGTCACGTCGAACAAGCGCTTGCCTTTCCAGGTCAGGAAGATCGCGGCGGTAGCTTCGCTATCGAACCCCTGTCGCTGACACCAGGTGATCCGTACATCCTTGAGACGTTGCGTAAGTCTACGACTGACAATCAGAGGTTTCGTATTCGCAATCTGAGAGGTTATCAATATTTCTATCACAGGTTCGCGTGGTGGGATAGGTGAAATGGGTGGGATTGGTTGTCGATCTTGAACATTCGAACCCTGGAGCCAAAATGGAGTTCCCGACCCAGCTGACGTTTGCTTCTCGTTCTCCAAATGGCTTATTTTGGCTTTCTCCCGGGCTTTACGAGCAAGCTCCGGGAACTCTTCGTCTGAGGTATAGAGCTCCTCATCCTGATTGAACTTCGGAGCTATCGCTGGTAGTGATCCTGAGTGCAGATCTCCGGGCAGACCTTCTCCTGGTTCGTCTTCGCTCTCTATGTCTATGATGTGGAGTGGCTGTGCGGTCTGCTCCTGTATAACCTTTTCTGTAGTGATAGCTGATTCATACCGCTTCAGCAGCGACTTGGGAGAATCTTCCCGGTCCACTTTACTTTGCAGGTGTATGGAAGTAGCTGATTCTGGAGGAGTCGATGCGGTTTTGCTGTTGGAGTTCAATGCCGTGCTACCCGTATCACTAACACTATCACCGCTATCTCCTCCTTCGTCTTCGCTGCCATCAGAAATGCGCCTTCTCTTGCCGGCTGGCTCGAGCCCATCAACAATCTGCTTTGCACGGTCCCTTTCCTTTCTAGCTCGCCTTCTGTTCCGCTTCTTCTCCTCCTCCGCAACTATATCTGCATAGGTTTGCTCGGATCGCCGAAAGATATCGACCGCATCCCCAGTAGGCTGAGTTTTTGACCATGAAGGCTTGTTGAAGAGTGATTTCTTGACAGTTGGGGGTTTCGCAACCTGCTCTGAGCTCGACGCATCCAACATATTGACTGACAATCGGCTTCTGTCGAAATGGAGGTCAATGGTGTTCTAAATCTCAGCATGAAGCGAGATAGCGCAATGCAAGTTGCAAATGATCAAAGTGGGAAGGAGAGCCCCGTAATGCTTTGACATCCTGGCTACCTTACTCGGGTTAACGTGAGTGTGGGGGTCCCTTGTACCTACCTTAGGTATGTACTTCGTACCTTAAGGTGCGCTAAGCCTTACAGCGTGTCGATCCGTGCCATGCTCCGTGCGACTACATACCTGGGTAGCTGTTCAACTAAACCTTACAGATTCAAAGCAAAGTACTGCTATATTGAGACTGCCTACTTCGCTATCTCCAATTGAAGATGGAGAATGGTGCAGCTTCTGAGGGCAAAGACCCTTCTGGCTTTCTGAGCGAAATTCTTGGTGCGCCTGTCACCGTGAAGTTAAACTCGGGAGTAGTTTACAAGGGTACGGATACAACTTGTCGCTCTGTGGATACATAGCTCATGCTCAGGTTATGGCTAGGAGAGCTCCAGTCTGTCGATGGATACATGAACATTGCACTGGAGAAGACGGAAGAGTTCGTAGATGGGAAGTTGAGGCGCAGCTATGGGGACGCCTTTGTGCGTGGGAACAATGGTTCGATGGCCACGACATTCTCTGCCTCAACCCTCTGCCGTTGGATGAAGCTGACGGGCAGTGCATTGCAGTTATGTACATCTCATCTGACTCATGACGGTGGCAAGATGTAGCGGCACACAGAACAAGGCCTTACAGTTCTAAGCATGGCAGCGGTAAAATATCAGCGGTGTCCGGATTTGGGGAGGATTGGGCCCGAAAACTGTTCCTGGCGAATGACTTCTGGTGCACAAGCACTATTGAATCCCTCACGGTGGAAGAATGTCTTCTATCACTGCAGATCTGTCGCATCACACACTTATGTGTAATGAGGTAGTATGATATACTGTTAACGTGAGCACGTGTGGAAGAGTCTGTAACTGGGAAAATGCGCACGTCTCGATGCCACGAGTTGTGCCGCCAGTTCGCAGCAGTCACACCATGGTCGCGATTCTTGCCACCTAGCCTCCATCCCTTAGGGGCGCTCCGGGTATGGCCGTTGTCCATGCTGTGAAAGTTTTGCCGTGAAGCGGGATCTGTCCTTCTTTATTGGTTTCCACATTGTCTGCTTCCATAGCCTCAATAACCGCTCTTCTCACCTCCTAGCGCTTCAATTAGCTCTCACAATCGCAAGATCAATCACAGGACCGACTACCCCCAGACGATGCGGGCTGGACTAAGCCAGAGTGAAGTGGATGCAGGGCCAAGGTTCTGAAGCAACTTCACAGCAAAACTGACCTCCTTCTCTCTCGGATTCAGTAGAACAATTTGGCTCATTGTACTGTACCTGTCCCATATTGCCTCCTTGCTCATCCAGTACGTGAACGGGATCGATTGCTCTCCTATTGGAAGCGAAAATAGCGGATCCGCCGCCTGAATGGTGAATGGCGTTGTCGCAAGTTGTTTTTCGAAAACCTGTTTCCACTGCTCGTGCCGAAAGCGAGGAAGCTGGTCGTCTAGTCTCCAGGTTATGGCTTTCACCTTAGCTTCCCAGGTCGTTGAAGGCTCCCAGGACTGTGGTGCAATGTCTACGAACGTATTGTTACCATACAGGGCGGACACCCAAGGTAAGAGGTGCAGTGGACAAGGATCCCACTAACAGTCTTCGATATTCCAGATCATGGCAAAAGCACCCCCTGGTCGAAGGACACGGTGAATCTCCGCTAGTGCGGCATCGTTTGCAAACCTGGTGCGCTCGCTGTTCAGCTTCACAGAGCGTCGAGCGTCTGGAATAAATTATACAGCATCTTGGGTAGCATACCAATGAAAGGACTGTGTTGCCATATGCTCAGTATCAGAGCTATATCACAGACTAAGCACGTTCATGCAACAACAGTATAAGAAATGGATAAAGTTACTTGCGATGCGACGAGAGCATCGACACTCTGTGACTGCAATGGCAGCTTGTCCGCAAATCCTGCCAATACTGAAACGCCTTTCAATTTTTTGGCCTCCAATTCTTTCCTCATGGCCTCATGAGGCTCAATAGCAAGGATATCATAGCCTTCTTGTCTCCCTGCGAGTTGTTTGGTGAGTGATCCGGTCCCTGCTCCTAGATCCACGAGTGTTGCTCCCTGGACCCCTGCGATCTGAAGGTGCTTCAGTAAATTATTGACAGCTTCCAGTGGGTAAGATGGACGATGCTGGTCATATGAAGATGCATTTGCGAAGCCTGTGAGTGCACTAGCGGCAATGCTGGAGGCCATGCTATGCTTGCACCGGTCAAGGTGGAGGTGACGGCAGATGGAAGGTTATGGCAGATTCAATCCAAGATTTATGGCTTTTAACACGGAGCTCCAGCTTTGTTCGTCACAAGTTTTTAACATTGAACAGAATTGACTTTAATGCTGCCAGAATACGAAGCTACTTTATGGTAAAGTTCCTCGGCCGGGAAAAATCCTGCCGAGATCTCACATTTGGACTTGGACGTAGTTGAACCTGTGCTCTTGATGCCGTAGGGGATTGACGCCGTTTGGGTCTTCCTATACCTCTTAAGGTCTCTTGGAAGGTAATGCACAATTCAGAAACGACTTGGTCGCACCTGAGTCAGACACATGTCACTTCTCACATTGTCTGTTCCCAGAGAATTCACCTGTCCTGCCCTAGTGATGGCATTTCCCTCGAAGTCGTTCATTCCATGGATAAAGGTATCAAGCCAAGCTATAGACGAAAACGCCAACAGCACCTCCGATATGCAGCGGCACTGGTACGCCGTGGTGACACCGCCTTGGCCGGCTTCCAAAACCCATATGTACAGGAAGAAAGGTCCAATGACAATATACGCGCAGTAAAGGAATATGCCAGAAAGCCTGGGCATACTACCCTAGTTCGGAGAGGCGTCATTTGTTACAAGCATGAACCAAAGGTGACAGCAACAAAGAATGCGCCGCATGAAACCACCAAAGAGCGCCTGTGCTATGCAATATTGCCCGCCATCCCCATGAAAAGCGCCTGGACAGCAAGTTGAAGTGACCAAAGCCCAACCTTTTTGAAACGTCGTCTCCGTGCCTGCTCGTCGACAACATCTCTAGCGAATGCTTCGTACGTCTGTAACTGAGTCAGCGAGTCTAACAACGCTTCGAATGGCGGTAGCAATCTCACCTCCGCTGAAAGATCGTCCATCAGTCCACTGTCAAAGATTGTCCAGCTCCCGTCGAACTCGCTTGCACGTTTGATGACCCGACACTGAATGGGAATGAACGTCCTCCTCGAGTTGATGTAGGCTACAATTGGTCTAATGAGAGCATTCTTGACGTAAGAGATGTCACTCGTAAAAAGTGGAACTGCAGCCCGAACATCATTGAGGTGAATGCGCAGGTCCATGACCAAATACCTCTTGTCGTCGGTAACGGAACTTGTGTCGGCCGCGGTTGCTTTGGAACCAGTGGTACTCGTCGAATTACCGATATGGTCACGCACTTCTGCGGAGACCTGTCGGTTCGAGGTTACTGTTGCTTCCATACGATCATAGAAGTCAGACATGACCTTCCCGATGCTTTCGTCAGTATCGGCCGGAAACATGAGGTCTGCGACTATATCTACGTTTCCCTCGTGAATCCAAGAAAATGGTCCGTCCACACCGCGATTGAGATGGTCAATGCTTAGAGCATCGATCCTTAGTCGGCTCTGCTTCTTCCATTGAGTTCCTTCCTCGCCGAAGCCATCTGGACCGTTAAGTTGAGGCCCAGTATGATTATGGATTTGACGAGGGTGTATGGTGAACAAAGAGTCATCAAATGACCCAGACATCATGTTTGCAGAGAGAAAATCGTAAAAGAGCCACTGCCTTCTCAACTGAGGTAGATCGCATGAAAAGATACTGACAGAGAAAGGGCGAAAGTTGTGTGGTTGATACATAGTGATAAGGAGATCTTCCATCTTGAAGGAATCTATCTCGAAATCTCCAGGATTGTGTTCGTGCTTGTAAACTCTTGGATCGACATGTTCGCCAGTGTAATGTACACTGGTTCGATCCACAACGCCTCGAACTCCTTTGATCTCGACGTCGCGTAGCAAACCCTTGCTGTTGAACCACTTTGTAAATGACAAGGTTACGTTGACCGTATCAATGGAGAGATCGAACTGGGTGTAATTCGTATCTTCCTCCTCCTCAGTGGCGGGTTGACTCGGTCGCTGGAGCTCCCCAGAATCATTCCATCTGCCCGCTGCTGCTGCTGCTGCCGCGGCGGCTGTTGTCGAAGATCCTTTGCTTACTTTTGACTTTCCTTGCCCTGGACGCCGAGAAATAAATACATTCTTGAACGTGATGACTCCGTCATTCCATTTTGGAACTATAGCGGACTCAAAAACAACCTTAACACCTGATGATTTGGTCAAGTAATTACCCACCCATCGAGCCAGGGTTTCTATAATGTCTCAGCATTGAACCAGAGATGATGGGTACATGTGTGACTCACCTTGTGCAAAAACAGTATTGACGGCTAATATAGCCAAGGAGAAGAAGGTAGTGGTGCCGACAATGATCCATATTACATGCCCTAGAACAAACCATGAAAAGAATGCACCTATTTCATCCATGTTGAACGGTCGCGCACTCCTTATCGAGAACCACTTAAATCGAACTTTCAGGCGAGACCAAAAGCCGGTCGCCGCCGCCAAAAGCTCTTCCTTGTTGGGTCGATGTAAGTGTGGCATATGCGGAAGTCGGTCCATGACATGCCGATTCACGGCCGATGCTGCTGCCAAACCTTTCCCAGCTTTTTCAGATGCCTTAGATGCAATAGAGCTTTTGGCTTCTGTGTCCTCGTCATCTCTCCTATCTGAGTTGTTCGGTTCTGTCTTAGATGTTCGCCCATTATTTGACCCATCACTCGATCTTTCGTCACGACGACTGCTATAATGAGCCTTCTGACTAGCGCCCTGTAACTGACGTAACACTTTTCGCCGGTCTAGTGCCATTGCAGGTGGGTTTCTTCTCTCTACCGTCCTTGCACACATTGAGGATACCGTTTCCGCAGCTGGCGAGCTAGGGTTGACACTGACTGCAACGAAGCCCCCGGAGGCAGAGATTCGCGAGATAACATGTTTGGTGGTTGCCCGGGGCAGACCTCTGACTCCAATACTATTGGGTATCGAAGCTCCCTTCTGGAAGAAGCCATGTAAAAAAGGTGGAGCTGGAGATTGAAAAGTAGAGCAGCAACCGTTGCTTGTCGATGCCCAGATTGTGGCCAGTAGCTTGCTTCGTATTCTCGCACTCATTATACTATCTGCATGCTGGTTGACTGCGGTTCTCGAAGTAGAGAAACCTGCTTAGGGGAGGCTGGGCAAGCGGAAAGATGTGCGAGATATTGACTCTCTGAATTCATGACGATAGCTTCCTTATGTCCATGGCTAGTGTTACGTAAGCGCTTCTAGCTATATCGGACGCTTCACACAATTGCGATAATTTCAGATATCAACTCTCCTTGTGTGCGCCCTAGATCACGAAGAACATCGCGCAGTCACGACGATAAATTAGCTCCAGAACTAAACCCTCGTGCGGCCAAGTTTACCATGCCTGCACCCACAGCGGTGCGGCGACCGCGGGAAATGGTAGACCCACAGTCAGGACCACTGCCTGCCGGAGGTTTGAGCTTTGTCATATTCTGATGCCTTGGAGTTACTGACAACTGGATCTAGACGACGAGGAACTCTTGATTGAAGCCAACGCCCCAGCCCCTCTGGAATCCTCGTTGATCACTGTAACTTCGGCGGCAGCTGTGGTCGATGGAATGCAAATTGACGAAGAAAGTCGCCCAAAGTTTGCGCCAGCGAAGGCTGTTGATGGACCGCGTCGAGTGGAGACACGAAAAATTCCAATACCACCACACCGCATGACGCCGCTCAAAGCTTCGTGGCCCAAGATCTACCCTCCTCTTGTAGAACATCTTAAGCTACAGGTTCGTATGAACGTGAAGAACAAAACGGTTGAGTTACGCTCGTCGAAACATACCACGGATTTTGGTGCTGTCCAAAAGGGAGAAGACTTTGTGAAAGCGTTTAGCCTCGGCTTCGATGTGGATGATGCCATTGCCCTGCTGCGACTGGACGATCTGTACATTGAGACGTTTGAGGTAAAAGATGTTAAGACACTCGGAGGAGAACATCTGGGACGGGCAATCGGAAGGATAGCCGGGAAGGATGGCAAGACAAAGTTTGCAATTGAGAACGCAAGCCGGACCAGAGTAGTGCTGGCTGATCAGAAGATACACATACTGGGCGGATTCCAAAACATACATATTGCGCGTGAAGCCATCGTTAGTCTTATATTGGGTAGTCCACCGGTAAGATTCAGACTAAACTTGCGGTCCCTACTGATACAGAACTAATTGGGGTTACGATGAAGGGCAAGGTTTACGGGAATCTGCGAACAGTAGCCTCAAGGATGAAAGAACGCTTCTGATTTGGCCTATCGGACCAGCTCTGGTCGTCATGTGCATTTGCAAGAATCGAATGACCTGAACGTTCAAGTCAGCGAAACGGGCTGTCATATCTCCATGAAGATTGGTCCGAATAGCTACAGCCCTAAAGACATCTACTCAATGACGGGCGTATCAAGGCACTCTTTTTGGACGAGCTGGAAACACCGATCCGCAACGCTTACAAACAACCGTAAGCCTCCAAAATGTCGGACGCCATGTGGTGGAACAAGGCTGACCACGACTCAGTATGAGCTACATCTAGGCCTTGGTACAAAGCAATCTGCAGGAATTAGTCCTTCTTTAGCGGATCAAAGATCTCCTCAATTCCATTCTTCGTGATCACCATCATCTGCAATCCGTCTCCAACTTCAATATGTCTCTCCACCGCGCTCGTGAACGCATCTCTGACGAGCTGCTCCACCTCTGCTCTAGGAAGAGGCTCTGGAGCCCGTGCCTCCAACGCATGTCCCTCGCCACTTCCTGGTATGTGTTGGTTCTTAAAGTTGACCTGGTTGTCCAGAAAAGGCATGATCAGGCTGGCCGCCGCACCAGCCGCTCGACATTGCTCCCGCTCGTAGGAACCCACAGGGTCATAGCTGTACAGTGCACCCTTGCCTTCCTCGTCCAGTCCTCCCAGGATTGCGTGCACGTAGTATGGGAAGAACCGCTTCTGATATAAGATAGTCGATAATCTCTGGGCGCACGCTTTGACTGACATTGGCTTGCCGTGCTGGTATCGGTACATCTTGACAATCGCGTCCAGTCTCTCCTTCAGTGCTTGACCGTCCGCAGCGAAACCAACTACTGAGAGGATTATGTGTGCCCCTGCTCCGGTCTCGTCATCCCCTCCGATTTTAAAGACCTTTGGCGCATAGCGTGTATTAATGTTGTATCCAGACGTTGAACGAGTATCTCCTGCCAGTATAGCGAAGTCATTTCCGGTAATGCCCAGCGTTGATCCGCCGTTGTCAGTATAGCTGCTGCTTTCAGTACAGGACTCTGAAGTTTTCTTCACAGAGAGTCTCACGGGTAGAAGCTGTGCTCTTTGATTCCAGAAGCTACCGTGCTTGTGTTTGATGAGAACGAGTAGCTTGACGCGGACATTGTAGCCATAGTTTTTATCACACCCCGTAGCAAAAGTGTAGCTAAGGTATGAAGAATGATGAGTTTTTCTGTCGTTTTCTGTCCATCAGGTCAATAGCGAGGTGCTTCCTCGACACAAAGCTCCGATGGTTAGTACCAGGCAGATTTTATTACGTCAGCATTATGACTGCACTCATTTGAACACCTGTATATTCTAGTTCCATTCGCCCTTCCACGCGAATATGACTTCCAGCTGGACAGAGGCAGAGAGCTCGAGATTTCGTGATGCTCGGATTGGATACTTATGAAAGTAGCGGTGAGGACGAAGAGGAGTCTCCGTCGTTGAACTTGAGTGTACGTGTAAAGCTCTACAACGGGCGAAGTCTTCAGCTTCTTCGACCTGTAGCTTGCTGACGTTCCAGATGCTAGGTTGCGAAGGATATAGAGATGCCGCAACTAGGCTCTGGGAAACGGAGCTGTAATAAACCTTCACATGGGTTATGCTGTGCGCCGCTAATACCTTCGGACAGACACTGCGAATGGGGACATCGAAGCAACTCATCGTGCGCAAGCTATCGAGCACCCTGAAGCGATCCAACATGGACATATTGTGGGGCCTGCCGCTGTGCCTGTGGGTCGTCCATGTTCGCCCGGAGCTTCGAGCGAAGGGAATTCCGCCCCCCAGTCGCCCTACTCGTCTAACCGCACACTCCTTCACGACTTAACATTGCCAACGTTTCCAAAGCTCGACATACCCCCCTCACCACCCAGTTCACCGCCTCCAGGCGTCAATGAGAAGTTTATACATTTCCTTGAACTTAAGATGCGAGGCGTTCATTTCAACGAAAAGCTTGCCAGCTCCTCAGCACTGAAAAATCCCAGTCTATTGCAGCAGCTCATGAGCTTCGTCGCGCTGGAAGATCAGGACCAATATGATTCTACAATCTCAAAAGATTGGTGGGACGTGACAGTCTTCCCATCGTGGGCATACAAAGAAGAGCTAGCAAAGGCTCAGCAAGACATGCAGAGGAGGAGGGAAGAGGAAAATACTAGGAAGCAGAGGGAAGCGCTCGATTTCGTTTCGAGCTCCGTGTCAGCAAGCTCAAGTAGAGCACAAACACCAACCACAATGGCTGGTGGTAAAGTTGGGAGAGGCAGTGCAGCCGAAAGGGTCATGGCAGGATTGGATCGAGCGAGGAAAAGGTCGCCGCATGTTGTTGATACGATGAAGCGTAAAGATAATTATACGGGTGGTGGCAGGTACTAAAGTGTTCGGTGTACTTCGTAGGGCTGCTACGGCTCGAAGGTGATCGAGTATGATTCGTCACGAACCGGCATATAATTAAGTAATTTTCAGATGAATGGGAATGTGCTCTCGCTGTGGATCTTGAGTTCTACATAACTCCCTTTGCCCCAATCTCTCCAGCTCCTCGCACCCATCGATCCATCTCTACTTCAAATAGACATAGCGGCGCAGTACACCTAATATTCCGATCAGGGGATAAGTTAATCGACTACGATGACATCTTAGGTAAGCTACGCTAACCTTGTACGTCGGGTAGGTACGGCGGAACCTGCCAAGGTAGCCAGCTACGTCGCGTACGCGGTCCTCCGACTCATATTACCTTCGCTTCCTTAAAAAGCCTCTACAAGAAATCTTCATAGCGTGCAAAAGACCGTCTGACTTCTCACTTTCCTCATTATCTGGTCGGACGTCGAAGCCGGTATGAACCATCTACCGCAGGCGTGGGGTCGTGTGAGCAATCGGATTATCTCTCACTCAGATAGGCCAGCGCTGACGCTCATATAGCCAAGGGATGATGTCTATGGAAGCTACAACCCCTCATATCTTCAGTCTTCTGGGCCCATAGCACATACACAGTCGCCAATAGTCACAGGCACATCAGTCATTGCAGCAAAGTTCAAAGATGGGGTGGTCATTGCGGCAGATAACTTGGGTTAGTGTTGCAGAAGCCTCAGTGTCAATGCTGTGACTGGATGTAGACTGACCTTCTCTCGTACGTAGCATCGTACGGCTCACTCGCTCGATTTACTGATGTGAAGCGTCTGCACCCGTTCAATGACCGAACCGTTGTTGGTGTTGGTGGTGACGTGTCGGATATGCAGTATCTCGACCGTCTTTTAACATCTCTTGACATCAAAGAAAACTATTCCTCAAACGGCCATACTTTGAATGCAAAGAATCTTCATACATATCTCTCGAAAGTCCTGTACAAGCGACGGTCAGATTTCAACCCACTGTGGAATCAAATCTTGGTGGTCGGCTTAGATGGAGATAACAGACCGTTCTTGAGTTCGTCAGATCTACTGGGTACAACATTCTCAGCACCCACACTAGCAACTGGGTTTGGTGCACATTTGGCGCAGCCGATACTGAGGAGAATCATTCCGGACGAAGCGACCGTGGACCAAATCTCTCAAGAACAGGCGGTGGAAGCGGTCAAGGAGTGCATGAAAGTTCTCTTCTACAGGGATGCAAGGAGTTTAGACAGGTACTCCATAGCCACAATTACGAAGGATGGCGGGGTGAACTTGAAGGAGGACGAGAAGCTTGAAGGGCAGAGCTGGGCGTTTGCAGAAGGTATTCGAGGTTATGGCACACAGGTCAACTAGCGTTAACCTCTGCGCTGTTCCCGTACTACCATAGGCTAGGTACGCGGATATTGGAGATATATGCAAGACGCTCTTGAGTCCAGTGAGGGAAAATCCATGGTGGGGTCCGAGATGTTTCCCATCAAGTGCGATTAACTTGGTAGGTAATAGGGCTTTGAGAGACACCAGGAGCCAGGATCCAGGATGGTTTGATTACTCACAAATGTTCGCTACTATCACCGAAGCATCCAGTCAAGGGAGAAGATTGGGGTACTTATTCGTAACGTGGGGTCCTCGTTAGCCCACAGATAGATCAGGTCAATGAGTACACCCATTGAAATGCGCTCAAAGCTTCGATCTGCTCTTAACATGGACAACTTTGTTCACACATGTTCCTACTCCTTCGAGTGCAACCTCAACAACATCACCGTCTCTCAGCCATAGAGGTGGCTTCCTTCCTGCACCGACGCCTTGGGGACTGTCCTTCGGTTAGCACTGCTTTGCGCCGGAGTTGGATTGTTCACTTACGTTCCAGTGAAGATCAGGTCACCCGGTAGCAGTGTGGTGCCTTGTGAGAGGAAGGCGATGGTGTTCGCGACACCGAAGACCATGTCACTCGTCGATGATTCCTGGACAGTCTTCCCGTTTAGTGTAGTGGAGATTCTGAGATTCTGCGGGTCTTTGATTAGGTTTGCAGATACGATGCCAGGGCCGAACGGAGCCCATCCATCAAATCCTTTGCCAAGGGCCCACTGGCCCCCTCCCCTCTTGAGCTGCCACTCACGATGGGACACGTCATCCCCAACGGCGTAACCAAGGACATAATCAAGCGCTCTGGATGCTGGCACGTCTCTTGCCTCCTTTCCAATTACTGCTACCAGTTCGCACTCGTAGTCCACGCCTTCAACCTCTTGCGCCAGTGCTGGGACCGGAATATTGTCAAAAGGTCCCGCCAGGGACGTGACCGGTTTGTAGAACAGGACGGGGTATTTCGGAAGAGGCATGTTTGTCTAGAGGTGTTTCAGCTGGTGGATTCAGGCCCTAGCATTGAGGCTCATCACCTCTTTGGTATGTTGGGCGTAGTTCAATCCAAGAAATCTAACGCTTTTCACATCTTCCCTTGCCAATGGCGCAAGCAATAACCTCACATCCTAAACAGATGCACCAGGTCAGCAATTCAATTCAAGTTCCACAATTGCGCTGCGAACACACCGCGACTTGATCGGTCACATCATGCTTCCCGAAGATATCACCCCTTATCACCTTTGCCTGAGTTGCTTTGGCAATATCGGTGACCCCGGAAGGAAGGATAGCATCGCCGTAATAAGTTCGGCCGTCTTTGGCAAGGAACCGAATGAGTCTCTACGAGCTATATCAGTCAAGGAAGGGTTCAGGCATACAGAGTAAACATACAGAAAAGCCAGGCATTGCGGTGGCGGAAATATGCTATTGAATAAATAATCGAAGTGAAAGGCCTATGGTATTATTGTACTCCATCCCGCGAATTATCTGAGGCACTCCATCCCCGCGATGATTTCGTTAACTTACCGCGGCTTGCACAATGGGACCCGGCCGAAAAGGTGGTGACTAAGCCCAGGGCCTGAAGAACTAAGTTAATAATATCCCGCTATATCATTGCCTCATCTCTTAGAACTTAGTGCTCATACGCCAGTGTACCACAGATGGACGATAATTCGACATGAGGTTGTCTGGATTGCAGAAGGAGGTACTATCGCTGTACCGCAAATGTTTGAGAGAAGCTCGTAAAAAGCCTACCGTGAGCGAAACCCCATCCAGAGCGCCACCAGTTGCGCTATGTGCACTCACTCACAACTTCGGCAAAGCAGGAGAATCAATTCAACTTCAAAAACTATGCTAGGTAAGTTATTTGCAAGTTATGTATCCAACAAATTAAGTTAACAACAAGGCGGATAACAGGCTTGAATTCATGAAAAACATTGCCATTGACAAGAAGGATTTTGGAGCCATCGAATACCTTTTGAGAAAAGGTCAACGTCAGTTGGAGATGTATGCATCTCCCAGGATCAAAAACGTCATGCGTTGAACAGCCTCCCCTCCGGAAGAAGACATTGGTCTGCGCCGTAAGTTGACCTGAACTGTTAGTCAAGCCGTGGGTGGTGCTGCAGATGAGCTTCGTCACTGGACGGAGAGAGCTGCGAAAGAGTCAGAGTCCTCTACGGCCATGATCATGAAGACGATAGAGCTGCAATCGTTATTGGGTCAGACCTACCTTCGTACCCCACATTGCAGAAAACATTGTTGCGTGATGGAGGGCCTCGAGAATGTCGTGGAAGGTTCTAGTAGGTCACCGTAATGGAAGCTATTTACCTATTTCGGCCACAGATCATACGAGAATTATCTAGCAACAATCCCCATGATAAAATTATGACGAGATACACGTCGCGATGACGCTGGTACTTTCTGGAATACCCGACCTGCTGCCTATATATTTCCCTCCATCTTCCACCAAGTCTCTTCTCAACATCAGACACACAATCAATCAATCAATACATGCAGTTATACAGAGCATCAACAAGAATACCGAAAGTCTTAAGATCTTTAAAGGCACCAAGAATTACTACTACCACCGCACGCAACATGGCTCTTTTCCCACGCTTCCCGACTGGTGACTTCGCCCCCCTCTTCCGTCTCCTCGACGACTATGATGTCCACCGCTCTGGACGTGACGGTGCCACTGGCACATCTGCCATCCGCGCCTTCCAGCCAAAGTTCGATGTTCGCGAAGTCAAAGACGCCTACGAACTCCAAGGCGAGCTGCCCGGCATCAACCAGAAGGACGTCAACATCGAATTCGTCGACCCTCACACTTTAGTTGTCAAAGGCCGTGTCGAGCGCGAGTATCACGAAGGAGATGCCGGGTCCCAGGGCCGCATCACCGATGCCGATAACCAATCTTCCTCTCACAAAGCCACAGTGGAGGATGAAGGCGCATCGTCCGAGTCCAAACAGGTCACCTCCACCAATCAGAGCAACAATCAACCCAAGGCCAGATACTGGGTCACCGAGCGCTCTGTCGGCGAGTTTCATCGTTCCTTCACCTTCCCCAGCAGGGTCGACCAAGACAACGTCAAGGCCAACATGAAGGACGGTGTTCTCAACATCGTTGTCCCTAAAGCACCGGCCCCGAAGACGAAGAGGATCAACATCGAATAAGCGCGCAAACCGAGTTTGATTCAGATTGTTGGTCTATCGTGACGGGGAGAACTTGAGAACTCTCGTTCAGTGGTGGATCGCGAACTTATGACAGCATTGGGGCTTCTGCATGTTGCTTTGCTGCATTCTTGGTGCCTTTAAAGATCTTAAGACTTTCGGTATTCTTGTTGATGCTCTGTATAACTGCATGTATTGATTGAT
>QQTW01000408.1_pt1 | contig 26870 bp, 26 predicted proteins | sample 1904831 | NCBI WGS metagenome assembly QQTW01 (sample SAMN09435610, study PRJNA476489) | Subsurface metagenome, whole genome shotgun sequencing project. | reverse complement strand
AACTTGATAACCTTTTGCCAAAAGTAGTTCAGCTAAGTAAGAACCATCTTGCCCCGTCAATCCGGTAATGAGTGCCTCGCCGGGGAGATTCGTGGGTGTAGGTAATACCGCAGCAGGCGTAAAGGTCGTATTGCTGCCGATAGTTGACAGTCATCCAGTGAGCATAGGCTTTGGCAATACCGTAGGGGTTGCGGGGGCGAAAGGCGGTGCGTTCGGTTTGAGGAGATTCATCGGGTTGCCCAAAGACCTCACTACTAGAAGCTTGGTAAAACCGGGCATCGGGTTTGCAGCGGCGAATCGATTCTAGGAGGCGAGAGACACCAAGCGCAGTGTACTCAGCGGTGAGGGCTGGCTGAGTCCAGGAGATGGGAACGTAGCTTTGAGAGCCAAGATTATAAATTTCGTCCGGTTGGGCTTCGGTAATAGCATCCATTAGGGAACATTGATCGAGCAGATCACCTGAGAGGATTTGGACGCTACCTGAGAGATGACTGATGCGGTCAAGATTGCTGGAACTGGAGCGACGGACTAAACCGAAAACTTGATAACCTTTTGCCAAAAGTAGTTCAGCTAAGTAAGAACCATCTTGCCCCGTCAATCCGGTAATGAGTGCTTTTTTAATTCCCATGCTACCTTTTTGCCAATTTTGATACTCAATTTTAAACCTGCTAGGTGTTTAACCGAAAATTCACTGAGATAATTCCCCGATCTAGGATGGGAGGCTGCTGAACTTCAGTAAATGTACGGTGGTAGAGCCAAGAGCTTCGTGGTTTATGTAAAGGTGTTGGCAAGACTAAGGCTTGAAAAATTTTATGCAGCAATTTTTGAAGAAAGAAGTTATGCGGGAATCGGCGACTTATCAAGCAGTCCTTCAACAAGGTCGGCGACAAGGAAAGCAAGACACTGTCATGCGCCAACTCAGGCGTCGATTTGGGTTTGTTTTTCCGGAATTGCAAGGGCAGATTCAGAGCCTGTCCATGCAGCAACTGGATAACTTAAGTGAGGTACTTTTAGATTTTACTGATGCCACTGACTTGGTGTTTTGGTTGGAGTTCCAGTGACCGCCGAGACGCCAAGAGCGCCAAGGGTAGAAAGATTTTAAGAATTATTTAGGACTGCTATAGGAAATATCAATGCATAGTCTTAGCAGTTATAAGCCTCTTCATACTATAACATAATGTAATAACACCTAATCAGTTGCTTGAAAGTTTTATAAGGATTTATTAGTGCAGTTGTCCTTTTGCAATCTCCTATAGCAGTCCTATAATGATTCTTGAAATCCCCTCCTTTCTTCACTTGGCGTTCTTGGCGCCTAACGCGCTAAAGCGCTTCGCTAACGCTCCGGCGGTTTTGAATTCCTGAGAAAATGAACGAGAAATTAACAGCAATTCTACTGGTTTTCCCGAATTTGCTGCCTCCCGTGCTTATTACGCGATGTTTTACCTAGCATCAGCCTTTCTTGAACGCCAATCGCTGGGGAGAACCCCCGCACGCAACTGGCTCCCCCACACGCTATATCTGTAGTGATTCCCGTACAATCAAGGATCACAGTGCGTCTGATTCCAATTATTTGTGGTAGTCTAAAAGAGTAGAAATTGCTTCCCCAGCAGACGGAACTCCACGCAGCTGTATTAAATAAAAATCGGGAAGCGCTTCTCAGTCAAATATTTGCAAAACTCAATTCAGTAATCAATCTAAGTTATGGCTCAGCAAGTTATTCACCCGATGGTGAAGTTGCAGCATCATGTGCGTTCCCTTGTGGAATCCAATATTATCAAGTCCACAGATAGCCTCTGGAAAATTGCCCTACTTTACGGCGATGAATGGCCTTACTGGAAGCAAGAACTTCTAGATTTTGGCTTTACAACCCGAGATCCAGTTAGTGATTTGCTAGCAGTTGAAGTTTGGGATGAGGAAGAACCCTCATCGGCAGGCGGCTAGAGCAGAAGCAAGTTCCTCAGCAGTTGCATAGCGATCGCTAGGGATTGGCTCTGTCACCCGTTCAATCACTTCCCGCACCTGCGGGGTAACCGTGGGTATGCTTTCCAGCACAAATCGGTAACCCCGCCCCCGCTTTTTATAAAATTTAAAAGGCGTTTCACCAGTCAGCAGAAAAATGAGGGTTGGTCCAATCGCATAAAGATCAGACTGAGTAAGGGGTTGCCCTCTCTCCTGTTCAGGGGCGCAGTAACCTTCCGCACCAATCCGAGTGCCGGGTGTGTTGCCAATTTCTTTGACAGCCCCAAAGTCCAGCACCACTACCTGATTGTCTGATGTTCGCACTATTAAATTAGCCGGTTTAATATCACGATGGATCAGCGGTGGGGCTTGACTGTGGATATACGCTAAAACATTACAGGTTTGAATCATCCACGCGATCGCTTGCTGCGGTGTAACTGGTCCTCGCTCTTGGACGCGTTTTTCTAAATCCTGACCGTGGATTAGCTCCATAGCCAAGTATTTTTTGCCTGCTTCCACAAAGAAATCGTAATACTTGGGAATTCCCGAATGCTGTAAAGACTTGAGAACACGGGCTTCCCGTTCAAACAGTTCTTGGGCTTTGGCAATTTTAGCCATATCCGCGTTCATCTCTTTCAATACTAATGGCGAGTGTCCGGCGCTCACTCCTGTTTCCCAAGCGAGATAGGTAGTACCCATTCCCCCCTGTCCCAAGGTGCGTAACACTTGATATTGTCGAATTGTCCGTTCCACTGTGATGGGTTGACCGCAGTAGATACAGAACAAGTTGCCAGGTGGGTTGCCAATATGGGTGCAACCTGGCGATGAAGATGAGAGGCGAGCCAGAGGCGAAGTTTGAAATTTTAAGATGGGGCCTCCTCGTGCTAGTTGAATTAGGGAATCATCTGCTACTAAGCCTTGAGACACTAAGATGCCGTTGAGGAAAGTTCCATTTGTACCCTGATTAATCAGCTGCCACAAACTGTAATTTTTTGCATTGATTCGCCGAAGTTCTAGATGATGTCGCGACACCAGAGGATCAGCCAAAACAACATGATTTTCTGGGGAACGACCAATCCGAATCACAGACTCGTTTTCAAATTGCCACTGCTGCAACAGGGTTGTTTGTTGAGTATTCAACAGGGACAGCGTAACCATAGGTTAAGGCACCCCAGTCCCAGCTCCATTCAGGTACACTCTCGCCCGGATCACTACAGCAGTGATATTGTCATGACCATTCACCTGATTCGCCAAATCAATTAAATTGCTGACTCCGTGTTTCAAACTGGCTTCCATCTTCAGGAGGGGTTCTAGATGAGTGTGCCAATTATTTTCCAACAGCTCATTATCTGTTAGACCGTCAGACGCCAATAGAAGCAGAGTATCTTCATTCAGTTGCAAAAACTGCACACCAGGATTGATGAAGTTTTCGTCTCGTGGTCCAAGAGCCTGGGTGAGTTGGTAGGCGTCGGGACGGGCATAGGCGATTTCTTGTTCTATCCCCCGCGACATTTCCCGTTGCCCCACCTCATGATCCACAGTCACTTGCTCTAGCCCCACTTGAGGACTGATCCGGTAGAGGCGGCTATCTCCCACATGAACCACCGCTACTTTAGTATCTTGGAGTAAAACCATGACTAAAGTAGTGCCCATGCGCGCGACACCAGAACGGGCATCCTGTTGATTCATGTCGTAGATCGCTTGGTTAGCTAAACGCACACCCTCGCGGATCGTGTCTTCACTTGGCAGTTCCTCTTGCCAATGAGTTTGAAAATATTGTTTGAGCTTGCTCACTGCCAGGTTACTAGCTACCTCACCCCCAGCGTGTCCTCCCATTCCATCACAAAGAATATAAAGACCACGCGTCTGAAAAGATCGCTCATGGGGGGATTCAAATTTGTTAATCGTCGTTTCGATGCTAAAGAAGTCCTCGTTGTGTTCGCGTTGGCGACCCACATCGGTTTTTCCCGCATCTTCTAAGCTGATTAACTGCATTGGTAACACGAGCGTTGGAATATCGCTCTCGGTCGGGCTGTCTTGTGATTCATCTGGTTGGAAGACAGGGGGCAAAGCTTCAATAGGAGTTGCAGCAACTTCTGTCTTTATAATAGCTAACTCTAGTTCTGCTGCGGCTGTGTCTGGAGGCAAGTAAGGGGATTCATCCGCTTGTAGTTCCGCCGACACTGCTTCCAAGCGCGATCGCAAATCCTCCATCGTCTGAATATTACCATTTTGTAGATCCTTCAGCAGTTGAAGCAAAGAGCCAAATTGGGTTCTTTGAGACTCCTGAAATAACCTCTGCCACCCTTGCCCCAAATCTTTTAGCGTTAAATGCTCGATTGTGTCATTATATAAGCGTTGCAGCGCCAGCACCCCGTCTTTATCAACTCGCAGATTAGACAACTCTAGCAGGCTGTAGCGACAATGCCAGGGTTCTAGTGCTGCCCAGAGTTGAGTCGTCTCAAACAACCAGTGCAAAACCTGCAAAGGCATAGCTTTGTTATCGCGCCACAAATCAGTTAGCTTTGGCCAGTTGGAGCGGTCTGCAATCAGTATCACCTGAATACCATCCTGCTGCCAAGCATCGTGGATAGCCGGTAGTGCTTGGTAGAACTGGGACTCGAAGGCAAGATAAGTTTTGGCGATCGCCGGAATCGGTATTTTTGTCATCGATTCGGCACCTGCTTCTAGCGGCGAAAGTTGAAACGGCTGGCAGTCCAACACTCTCACCTGCACTTCAGTGGTTGCAGCGATTTCTGGGAGAGGTGGTAGGGGTTCTAGAAGTTGATAGCGCTGTTCTTGGTCTAAATATGGCCCTGGTAAGAAAGTAGACAGATCTCTAGAAATAATTGCCCACCACACTGTTCCTGTCTTTGCACCGCAGTTCGGACACTGTTCTCTACTTAAAGCTACATTGGTGCCACATTCTGCACAAACCTTTTGGGTCAGGGAAGTGCCACAGCGTTGACAGAATTTGTTAGGATTTGGGTTCTCAAACTGACACTGAGGGCAGATCAACATAGCAAGAAGTATTAACTGGTCACGGTTTTACAGTACAACAGACTTGATGCAGCGATTACGTTTTTGTTTTAACGCTGGCGGTACACCTCGCGACGGTGTCCAATTCTCAACAGAATGACTAGCAATATTGCATCTTGAATTTCGTAAACAACGCGATAGTCTCCAATTCGAATGCGGTACTGATTTTTTGATTCTTCCAGCTTTTTTACACCTGGAGGGCGAGGGTTCTCAGCCAACGCATCAATTTGAGTTCGGAGGCGCTGTTGGCTCTGTTGGGGAAGCTCCAAAAACTGTTTTTCCGCTCGCTTGGAAAACTCTACGCGATCAGCCACCCTAGTTCAAAGCCCTAAGTTTGCTTTGATGTCTTCCCAAGGAGTAGTTCCTTGTTCCTTTACCTCTACCAAAATCTTTTGAGCATCCGCAATGTCAATGTAATCTTCTTTCTCTTCAATCAAACGCTCGAGTAAGTGCAGATCCTCAATTGAAATTAATGCAGCGACTTGTTCCCCATTTTGATGCAGAATAACAGGCTTACCGTTTGCTGGCTGTTTAAAGGTGTCAACTAGGTCAGAATGAGTCAGAGTCAACTCAAGGTGAGTTACATCTAGGATAGCGTCGTTCATCTTTTCCAAAGGGTTATTCATGTTTTGCTTTTTTGGGGAGAATGATGGGCAGTGCTCACCTCATAACGTTGTTTTATCACGTCTTTCTAGTCAGTTTTAACAAAAGTTGCTGTTCATTTGGAGTGAGGTTGCGCCACTGCCCAGGTTGTAAATCATCCAAGTTAAGTCCTGCGATCGCTACTCTCACCAAGCGTAAAGTTGGGAACCCCACCTTAGCCGTCATCCTCCTTACCTGGCGGTTTCGGCCTTCGGTGAGCGTCATTTCTAGCCATGCTGTTGGGACATTTTTGCGAAATCGAATCGGTGGCTCGCGTGGTGGTAGTGGCTCAGCGCTCAATAGCTGCACCTTTGCGGGTCGAGTCCGGTAATCCTGAATTGTTATACCTTGCCGCAGCTGGCTCAAGGCAGCTGCATCAGGAATCCGCTCCACTTGCACCCAATATGTGCGGGGATGCTGAAATCGGGGATCGGCAAGTCGGTGTTGTAACTGCCCTTGATTGGTCAACAGCATTAGTCCTTCACTGTCCCAGTCTAGACGCCCAACCGGGTAGACCTCAGGCACTGGTATATAGTCCTTGAGAGTGCTACGTCGGGGTTCGCCAGTGTTGTCTGTAAACTGGCTCAAGACGCCGTAGGGTTTGTAAAACAGAATGACGCGGGTGGGAGTGTTAAGAACACTCATTTACAAATGGTGCGATCGCAGCCACAAATTCAGGTGTTGATTCATAGGGTAAAACATTACGACCTGGAATTATAAGACCACGGCCTGCAGGTAAATACTCTAGGTAGTCAGCCAAGCGTTGAGCGGGTGTTTCTGCTTTGCCTGCCCGACTAATACTTGATGCCTGCTCCCCTAGAACCACGAGTGTCGGTTGGGAGATAGCAGTGATCGCTTTTTTGTAGTCCTGTCGCCAAAACCCGGCTATAAAGGAGAAAACAGCATAGCGACTGGCAGAATTTGTTGCTTCAGCCTCTAGAGTATTCAACCATTCGGCATCAACAGAATTAGCATCAGCAAATAGTTGGCGAATTGAGAAAGATCTCAAAAACTGCTGCCGTCGGGCATAACGATAAAAGGCGTTACCCAAAGGAGAATCTAGCAAGTTCCAAACCAGTCTTTGCCGCCAACTTGGGGAGTCCTCAGTTATGACTGGCCAAGCCGGAGGACCTGCCAATATCAAGCCTTGAATCAAGTTAGGCTTAGCTTGTAGCTCAACCAGTGCGATCGCCACCGGTAGCAGGGCACCTTGTACCACTAGAACTACAGGTTTTTTAACTACTGTCTGTAAAAAGTGTTGTAACTGCTTTGCCCAGTCGGTGGGATGATACACCGCATGAGGCATGTCACTCTCACCGCAGCCGAGTAGGTCTGGATTGTAAATTGGGTTAGAGTGACCCGTTTTCAACCATTCGGAGCAAAATCGGTGCCAAAAATGGCGGGATAGCCCTACACCAATGGGATGAATCAACAGCAGAGGGGTGGAGTCATCGACGGTTGGGGGAAGCGAGGTGTGGACTTCGTAAGCGCAGCGATAGTCCCTCCAGGGATAAAACTGGGTAGGGGGAACTGTCATCTTTTCATTGGTTGATAAACAAGTCAAGTGGTAAGTAACCATAGGTGGCGTTGATTGATTCATCTTGTATAGATTGGCAAGACACTAATACCCCGCGATACTTTTCTGTGTAGGAATCGAGATAATATTTCTCCCTCTGGGTGCTGAACTTGATATAAACTGGGCCAACGAACGAGGTGGTGTCGGCTCGGTCGAGGGGTAATTCATAGCCTAAAGCCTGCAAATAGGTTTCTAAAGCTACGAACCCCTGCGTGGCTGAATCGGCGCAAATCCCCAAATTTTGGTAGTCCGACTCGCTGACAATCAGCAGTAGAGCCTGAGCAAGCAGAGCCTTTTCTGAATCCGAGTCCACAGACTTAGTATTTATGCAACTGAAAGCCGCAAGGATTTTTTGTGCCTCTTCAACAGTGAGATTGTGCAGATTTTGAGTGTTCATCATTCTATTCTCAACCACACAGAGCGGCAGCGTGGTGGCGGATGTGATCTTCCATAAAAGTGGCAATGAAGTAGTAGCTGTGGTTGTATCCTTCGTGGAAGCGCAAGGTTAGCGGTTGACCCGCTGCTGTGCATGCCTGCTCAAACACCTCTGGAAGTAGCTGCTCGGCTAGAAAGGGATCGGCAGTGCCTTGATCGATGAGAATGGGACGGTTATATCTAGCTTTCGCTACCAGTTTGCTGGCATCGTAGGCAAGCCAGTCTTGCTCGGAGCCAAGGTAGTGGGTGAAAGCCTTCTGACCCCAAGGGCAATTTATTGGTGCCGCGATCGGCGCAAAGGCTGAGACTGATTTGTATTGATCAGGGTTTCTTAACGCACAAACAAGAGCTCCATGTCCACCCATAGAATGACCGAAAATACCTTTTCTCTCTGGCTGCACAGGAAAATGCTCGGCAATCAGAGCGGGCAACTCGTGAACAACATAGCTGTACATTTGATAGTGCGATCGCCAAGGTTCAGCGGTGGCATCCACATAAAAGCCAGCGCCGGTGCCTAAGTCCCAGTCGTTGTCTTCACCCTCAATCCCAGTGTTGCGCGGGCTGGTATCCGGTGTGACGAGCATCAAACCGTACTTGGCAGCAAACTGCTGCGCTCCTGCCTTAGCCATGAAGTTCTCTTCAGTACAGGTTAGACCGGAAAGAAAATAAAGAACCGGAACTGGCTGAGATTTTGCTTGGGGCGGTTGGTAGACGGCAAATCGCATTTCACTGTTACAAGTTTCGGAGCGATGGCTGTAAAAGCCAACCGTACCGTCGAAACAGCGATTTTCACTAATGAGGGTAAAAGACGCGGACATGAGCTTGATTTTTAATGATTTTCAGTTTTAAGTATGATGGTGAAAACGGTGCAATATCCTTAATTAACCAGTTTCCATCATTTTAAATTTGTAGGAGACACAGGTAATGACAAATCTCAATCATTCAAATCTTAAAGAGAACATGGGTGCTGTACGAGTGCAGGTAAAACTGACAAATGCGGTTGATGAAGAATTAGTCAATCGCGGGTTACTTAACCCAACAATGTTAAGGGTTTATGAGACGCAGGCACTTGTAGATAGTGGAGCAACGCGAACTGTCATCCCAAATTCTATAGTGCAGCATCTCGGTCTAAGAATCCGGGAGCAGGAAATAGCTCAATATGCCGATGGTCGCCAGGAAGCCGTGGGATTAACTGGACCTGTAATCATTGAGTTATTGAATCGTCAGACGATTGAGGCAACATTGGTCACGGGTAACGAGGTGCTAATCGGTCAGACTGTACTAGAAACTCTGGATTTACTTATAGACTGCAAAAATCAGCGTCTTATCCCCAATCCTGCGCATCCTGACCAACTAGTGTTGAGAATCTAAAATGTCACCACGCTACGAATCGATTCACCTTTGTGCATCAAATCAAAAGCGTCATTAATCCGCTCTACCGGCATTACATGGGTAATCAAGTCATCAATGTTGATCTTGCCCTCCATGTACCAATCAACGATCTTTGGCACATCTGTACGACCTCTAGCTCCACCAAAAGCTGAACCCTTCCAAACACGCCCAGTCACAAGTTGAAAAGGACGGGTGCTGATTTCTTGTCCAGCACCAGCAACACCGATGATCACACTCACTCCCCAACCTTTATGGCAGCACTCTAGAGCTTGGCGCATGATATTAACATTACCAATGCATTCAAAGCTGTAATCAGCACCGCCCTTTGTTAAGTCAACCAAGTAGGCAACTAAATCTCCCTCGACTTCTTTGGGATTAACAAAATGGGTCATGCCGAATTTCTCAGCGAGCGATCGCTTGGCGGGGTTAATATCAACTCCCACAATCATATTGGCACCTACCAGTCGAGCGCCCTGGATCACATTAAGACCGATGCCGCCCAAGCCAAAAACCACGACGTTGGCTCCTGGTTCCACCTTGGCTGTGTTAATCACCGCGCCGATGCCAGTCGTCACACCACACCCGATGTAGCAGACCTTATCAAAAGGGGCATCTTCACGGATCTTGGCCACTGCGATTTCGGGTAACACTGTATAATTGGCAAAAGTGGATGTCCCCATGTAGTGGTGGATCATAGTCCCATCAACTGAGAACCGACTGCTGCCATCCGGCATCACACCGCGGCCTTGTGTTGAACGGATAGCCTGACAAAGATTGGTTTTACGGCTCAGGCAGTACTCGCACTGACGGCATTCTGGAGTGTAAAGGGGAATCACGTGGTCACCCACTTTTACGCTTGTGACGCCGGGTCCCACCTCAACAACAACGCCTGCTCCTTCGTGTCCTAAAATGGCTGGAAACAGCCCTTCCGGGTCAGCACCAGAAAGCGTATAGGCATCGGTATGGCAAACTCCGCTGGCTTTAATCTCGACCAGTACTTCTCCGGCTTTTGGTTCATCTAGCCGAACCGTCTCAATTGTCAACGGCTTACCCGCTTCAAAGGCTACTGCTGCTCTAACATCCATGATGGGGTATGGGGTGGGGTGTCAAAATGAAATTATAGTTAATCGTAATTATTATTCATGAGTATTTTTACACTGCAATCAGTTAAAAAGGACTTTGGTATTAAGGAACTCCTAAATGATGCCAGCTTTAGTCTGGATGCTACAGATAAAGTTGGTTTAATCGGCACCAACGGTTCTGGCAAGTCAACGTTGTTGAAGATGATTGCTGGGCTGGAGCCGATTGACAGTGGTCAAATCTTAGTTAATTCTGGCGTTCGGATTGTCTACTTGCCTCAGCAGCCTGATCTGGATGAGAACCACACAGTTCTAGAACAAGTTTTTGCAGACAGCAGTGAGCAGATGGCAATGGATACCAGCGGTGGTTGGGATCTAGAGACTAATGCCAAAATCATCCTCACTCAACTGGGAGTCCAAGACTTTGGAGCGCGCATTGGCAGTCTGTCCGGTGGCTACCGCAAGCGTATTGCCCTAGCTGCTGCTCTGCTATCAGAGCCGGATGTATTGCTGATGGATGAGCCAACAAACCATCTGGATGCTCTGTCTGTGGAGTGGTTGCAGAGTTATTTGAACCGCTACCGAGGTGCGATTTTGCTAATCACTCACGATCGCTACTTTCTTGATCGGGTGACGAACCGCATTATCGAAATTGACCGGGGTGAGATATATCCTTACGCTGGTAACTATTCTTACTATTTGGAGAAAAAAGCTTTAGCTGAAGAGTCTGCTGTTAGCAGTCAGCGTAAACATCAGGGTGTGTTGCGCCGCGAGTTGGAATGGCTCAAGCGAGGTCCCAAAGCCCGTAGCACCAAACAGAAAGCCCGCATTGATCGCGTCCACGATATGCAAGCAACTGAGTTTAAACAGGTGCAGGGTAAAGTCGATATTTCTACTCCTAGCCGTCGCATTGGCAAAAAAGTTATTGAATTAACAAATGTCTCTAAAGGATATGGCGATCGCACTTTAATCAAAGACTTTACTTACGAATTCAGTTCCCAAGACTGCATTGGCATTATTGGCGGCAATGGTGCAGGTAAATCCACCTTGCTGGATATCATCACAGGACGCATCCAACCGGATTCAGGCAGCGTCGATATTGGCTTGACAATTCACATTGGCTATTTTGATCAGCACTCAGAGGCATTGCTTGAAGCGCTGAATGACAATCAGCGCGTGATTGACTACATCAAAGAAGTCGGGGAATTTGTCAAAATTGCCGATGGTACTCAAATTAGTGCCTCCCAAATGCTGGAGCGCTTTTTGTTCCCTGGCAACCAGCAATATTCACCCATCCATAAGCTTTCAGGGGGCGAAAAACGTCGCCTGTTCTTGCTGCGCGTTCTGATGAGTGCCCCTAATGTGCTGATTTTAGACGAGCCTACGAATGACTTGGATGTCCAGACGCTGGCGGTGTTGGAAGAATATTTGGAAGATTTCACTGGCTGTGTAATTGCTGTCTCCCACGATCGCTACTTTCTTGACCGCACTGTTGACAAAATCTTTGCCTTTGAGGAGGGGGGCAAACTGCGGCAATATCCTGGTAACTACTCAGTCTACCTGGACTTTAAGCAGGCAGAATCATCTAAAGAAGCTGCTAGTGCTAAGGAGAAGCGAGAACAGCCCAAGGCTGAGAAGTCAAATGGGCAGTCAGTTAGTAATAACAAACCTCGTAAGCTCTCATCTTGGGAGAAGCGAGAGTTTGAGAATCTTGAAGGCAAGATTGCCCAAATGGAAGCTGAGAAAGCTGCGGCAGAGAAAGCGCTTTACTCTGCTTCTCCAGGAGCTGTTACTCAGGTGCGGCAGCTTTATGAGCAGGTAGAATCTTTGACTGCTGCGATCGAAGTGGCGACTGAGCGCTGGCTGGAACTGGCGGACCGCCAAGACGATACCGCCAAGGACGCCAAGAGCGCCAAGGGGGAGTAGACTAGGGCTGATTGGATTGGACGCAGGGGGGATGTGAACTTCTTTACATCTCGTTTAATGTTGGGATGGCGAGAGATTTGGGGGATCTAATTATGCGTTGGCAGCTTGGTCGTAGAAGCAACAATGTAGAAGACAGGCGTGGTACAGGAGTTTCTGCTCCTCTGGTAGGAGGTGGAGTTGGTGCTGTGGTTCTATCGCTCATCGTTTTGCTCTTGGGTGGTGATCCTAGTGTGCTTTGGCAGGATTCGCCTAGTGGCCCTTCGAATGAGTCGGCTCGAACACCGGGTTCTGCTGCTCAAGACCAGATGGCTGATTTTGTGTCAGTTGTGCTTGCTGATACTGAGGATACCTGGCGTGATATATTTCGCCAGAGCAGTAAGACCTATGTTGAACCAACTTTAGTTCTCTATTCTGATGCTGTAGAGTCTGCCTGTGGTTTTGCCCGCTCTGCAATGGGTCCTTTTTATTGCCCACGTGATCAGAAAGTCTATATTGATTTGAGTTTTTACCAAGATTTGAAGACTCAATACCAGGCACCGGGTGATTTTGCCCAAGCCTATGTGGTTGCTCATGAGGTTGGGCATCATGTTCAAAATTTACTTGGCATTGCGGATCAGGTTCGCACTTTGCAGAGCCAAGTTGGTCGCGTAGAAGCTAATCAACTCTCAGTTAAGTTGGAATTACAGGCAGACTGTTTTGCTGGTGTTTGGGCAAATCATGCTCAGCGATCGCGGCAAGTTCTCGAAGAAGGTGATATAGAGGAAGCCCTAAATGCTGCTAGTAGCATTGGAGATGATCGGTTACAGAGCCAAGCTAAAGGCTATGTTGTGCCGGAATCTTTTACCCACGGCAGTTCGGCGCAGCGAGTTAGCTGGTTTAAACGTGGTATTCAAACTGGCGATCCTGAACAATGCAACACTTTTGAGTCAGCGAAGCTTTAGAGAGCTATATGTATTTGCTTATTGACTTGGCGTCTCAGCAGGTGTGCTGGAATTAACGGGCGGGCTGATAAATTCTTCTGTCCTCTGTCCTGCTTCTGTCCCTTGCCCTGCCCCTGATTTCATGCCTGGGATACGCCTGCCGTTTTTCCAGGTGGCTACTAAACTTGAGCCATCAGGCAGAGTGAAAACCCCAGTTCCGTTAAATTTACCTTCAAGAAACTCTCCGCTGTATTTACTGCCGTCTGGATAATTGATCGTACCCTGACCATTATACTGGCCTTTCAAGAACCCTCCTTCATAGCGGCTACCGTCGGTATAAGTAATTAAACCTTTACCGTTATATTGGCCTTCTAGAAAGTTGCCGCGATAAGTTTTACCATCAGGATAAGCGAGTGTTCCAGTTCCATCAAACACTCCATTTTTAAACTGTCCCTCATATTTACCTTTATCAGCGGAGGTAAGAACTCCTGCACCTTCGTATTTACCCTTGCGGAACTCTCCTTCATAGCGGCTGCCGTCCGGCTTGGTTAGAACACCTTTACCATTAAACTCACCATTGAGGAGTCCTCCTTTATAAACACTGCCATCGCCTAGCGTTAAGGAGCCTTCACCGCTGACATCTCTGCTCAACCACTGACGCTCACAACATTGCTGCTTAGGCAACACTACCATAGCATTCGAGGGCAGCAGGGCATTGAATAGGGTAACACTGGCAACCCCTAGCCCTGTCATTCCCAGTTGACGTAGTAGGTGAGATGAATACAATTTAATAGCTGAAGACATTAATCTCGGTACGGTCTAGAATTACGGTGATCTAAAATTATCACGAGAATATCTTTGTCGATGATTTCTGAGAAACTTAACCAGTTATTGTAGGTTGAGGCAATCTAAGACTTTGTAATGACGTTAACCTGCAAACAACTTCTACAAAACTACAACCAAGCCTGGAACGAAGCTACTGTGCATCCCTTCCTTGAGCAGTGCAAACTAGGAACAATTCAACCCCAGCAATTCAACACATGGCTTGTGCAAGATTATCACTTCGTTGTGGACTTCACGCGGATGGCAGCACGAACACTGGCGATCGCACCTCCAGCTCATTTTGACTTGATATTGGGTGGGTTGAGCGCGATTAAAGATGAACTCAACTGGTTCAAGCAAAAAGCAGCTGAGCGACAGCTCGATCTGAATACCCAAAAACAACCAACCTGTACTGAATACTGTGACTACATGTACAGCCTTGCAGCCATGCCATATCCAGTTCAAGCAACTGCCTTTTGGGCAATTGAGCTGGCATACAATCAAGGTTGGCAACTACCCGGTTCGATGCCCGAACCATACACCGAGTTTGCTGATCGCTGGGGAAACCCAGGTTTTACAGAGTACGTAAAACTCCTAGAGCAACAAGCCGATCAAGCACTACAGACTGCATCTGAACCAATCCAGCAGCAAGCAGAAGCAGCCTTTTTAAAAGTCGCAAGCTTGGAAAAGGATTTTTGGCAAATGGCCTTCAACGCAGCCCAGTAAAGGAAGAGGCAGGGGAGCAGAGGAGCAGAGGAGCAGGGAGGCAGGGGAGCAGGGGAGAAGAACAATAAAAAAGCCTCCCGTTAGAGAGGCAAAATTTTCTATATCGTTACAAGCGAAGTCTTCCCTTATCCTATAGCGGTCCTAAACGACTCTTGAAATCTCTCTTCCTTGGCGCTCTTGGCACCTTGGCGGTATCGGGCTACAGACCAGATACCGCTATCACTCCCGCAAGTGCCGCAGCAGCAAGCGAGGTAAGAGCTGTACTAAACAGCCACCAAGCAGCGCCAGCTGCCGCTTTTCTTGTTTCTTCAGCTTGTTTTTGAGTTTGCAGCCTGAGTTCTTTGATGCGTCTTTGAGCTTCTTGTTGAATACGTTCAGCTCGTTGCAGGACACCATCACGCGTTGCTTCAATCTGGTCAATGATTCGGTTAGCATCCGCTTCCGAGATATCCTCGCGGGAACTCAGAACGGCAACTAAGGTGTCACGATCAAATTGACTAACGCGATCGCGCAGAGCGTCCAATCCAGCTTGCGGATCATCAAACAGTTGGCGGAAGTCTTGCTTAATGCCTTCGTAGTTGAGTTCGGGACGCTCAAGCGCGTTGAGGTAGTTCCGAATTCTGTCAAAAACGCCGTCGAGCGCTGATTGGATGCTTTGCTGTACTTTTTGAAGTTGTTCAACCAAAGAGTTGCGAACAGACTCTATTTGATCGGCAATTCGGTTTGCTTCTTCCTCTGTGATGTCTTCTCTTTGTGACAGAAGTGATACCAAGGTGGAACGGTCGAACTTTGAGAGACGCTCCCCTATGTTGCCCAACCCCGCCCTGGGATCATTGAGCAGTAATTGCAGATCGCGCTTGATGCTTTCCGGATTCAGTTCTTCTTTGTTCGTGTTACGCAGGTAGCTTTCTAGGTTGGATTCAAAATCTAGAGCCTGTGTTTGAACACGCTTTGCCAAGCGTCGGGGTGCTTTAACGATGCTACGAATGGATTCTTGCACCTGATCAATGGTCTGATTAACTTGCTCTTCGCTCAAGTCTTCCCGCTGGCTAAGCAGTTTGACCAATGTTTCGCGATCCACCTGCGAAAGTCGCTCGCGTAGTGCCACGGCTCCCTCTTTGGGATCATCCAGTAGTTTTGTCAAATCTCGCTTGATTCCTTCTGGGTCGAGTTCTTCCAAATTGGTGTTGCGAAGATACTCACCAATAACACTGGTAGTTTTATCGTACTGCTGCTTAGCTTTATCTGCTACTTTTTGCGGTGCCTGTAAGATATTGTCGCGTACTGTTTCAATCTGATCAATTACTTGATTTACCTGCTCCTCGCTGAGGTCTTGACGCTGACCTAGCAGTTTCACCAGTGTATCGCGGTCAAACTGAGACAAGCGGGTTCTGATGGCACCTAATCCAGCTTGCGGATCTTCTAAAAGAGTTTGCAGATCACGCTTGATGCCTTCGGGATTCAGTTCTTCTTTATTGGTATCACGCAGATAAGCTTCTACCTTTTGCCGTACGTCTTCTGCTTTAGCTTGTGCCGCATCTTGTAGTTCTTTAGCCTGACTCAAGACAGAATCGCGACTGCTCTCTAGCTGATTAATGACCTGTTCTGCTTCCTCTTCACTAATGTCTTGGCGTTCTTTGAGCAGTTTTACAAACGTATCACGGTCAAACTGTGAGAGGCGCTCACCCAGTGCTTCCAAACCTGCTTCTGGATCTTCTAGAAGCGTCTTGAAGTCGCGCTGAATGCCTTCTGGGTTCAGTTCTTCTTTACCAGTCGAGCGCAGATAATTTTCGACTCGACTCCGGAGATCTTGCGATTGCGTTTCTGATTCGGCAGTTTGGACAGTGCTCAAGACTTCCATTCTGATACTTTCAAGCTGGTCAGCAACTTCCGCGATTTTCTCAGGCAGCAAATCACCCCGAGCAGTCAGCTGTTGGATGAAATACTCCCGATTTAGTTGCTCTAGTTCTCGACGAACTGTTCCTGGGGCAGCTTCAGGATCATAGATAACGTCTTTAAATTCCTTCTTGATAGTTTCTCGATTCAGGTGCCAACTGTTGGAGTTGAGCAGGTAGTTATCCACATCTGCCCGGATGGTGCTAAATGGGAGCGCTGGTAACTTGTCTGCAACCTGGCTACCAAGCTTGTCGGCTTGTTCTGTCGCTTTATCTTTCAGCTTTTGCAACTGCCCAGAAATTTTCTCAACATTTAACTCCGGCGCTTTGTCTTGGAGCTTTTGCAGCTGTGCAGAAATTTTCTCAACATCTATATCAGACAAATCAACCCGGTTAAGAACTGTCCCCAAGAGCGCGTTCATGCCCTGTTGCAATGCCCTGTTCATCACGCTATTGCTTTGTCCTTGCCCTGCTGCAACCAGTCCAGCCAGTTGTTCACTTAGTTGATTTGACTGTAGCTGCTGGGGAGTGGCAGACTTTAACAGGTTGAGCAATTCCGCCTGTGGATCTTGTTGCCCTGGTATACCGGCTACTTGCTTCCAAGCTCCTTCGAGCTGATCTGCAATGCGATTGACTTCTTCTTTAGAGAAATCTGTGCGACTGCTAACTAAATCTACAAATGTCTGGCGATCGATGTTGCGCAGCAGATCACTTCCGGCTATTGATTGCAAATCTGAACTGCTGAGGATCTTTTCAAATTGACCCCGAATTTCATCTAGATTTAGCGAAGGTAGTTGCAGAGAACTCAAAGAATTCTGTAGCGTCTCGCTGATCACGTTGGGGTTGATTCCGGAAGTCAATTCACGGCGGACTGCGGCTGTTATTGCCTCTGCGGTAGAAACAACCTGATCTTTTGCAGCATTAGCGCCAAGGGCTGCGGCAGCTGTACCCATAATTCCTTGAAAGCCTGAAGTAGCAGTGCTGACAACAGAACCAATCAAGGACCCGACGGCAGTTGAGCCTACCCAGACTAACAGCGAGAAGTAGGTGGACCAGATCACTACAGCAGTAATTGCCCCCAAAACCGTACTATCGACTAAGCTAAGTTTCACTGCTAGAAAACAAGCAACGAATAAAGCAATGCTAACGGTTACTAATGTCCAAAGCCCGACTGCTGTCTCTATCTTGCGAATTGTACCGCCCAAACTTTCTGATTCCTGGTCAGAATCTGATTGACTACCTCCTAAAGATGAAATCCCAAAGGCAACAGAGAAATTTGTTAGTAGCAATTGGAAGGCAAAGGCCATCATCACGCCTGCAACCAAGGCTACCAAGAATTGAGGCCCAGAAAAGACAAGTGCTGCCTCTTCGGAAGTAATAATCTCTTCAACCACTGGCATCGGTGCTACCCCCAATAGGTCACGGTATAATTCCAGAGTCATCACCGCACTTTGAAACATCGTATTTCCCTCATTGATTTTTAGCTCTGTGCAGCTCTAATTGTGTGCTTAACAGCGCTATTTACAGATTAGACTGACACGAAAAAACGCAATATTCTAGTATATAAGTGGTAGACACTGCCCACCCTACTTAGAGACTATGTTGCCTTTGAGTTCACCTACCTAGTGTACAATGTCAAATAGTGATGGAAAAAACATCCCCCGGAAGTCAGAAGGATTGTAAAAGAAGGGGAGAAAAATAAAGGAAAACTCCAACCATTACTGCAGGCTGTAAATTTTAAAATACCCTACTTCAAAGCCAGCCTCTTTCGCTGCGAGATCTCTGCAAGCGGTAATAACAATGTTTCCTCAATTTCCTGTCGCACTGTCTGTGTCACATAACAAGCGTTATGCAGACAGTCCACTAACAATTTATTAGCATCATGGTATTGTTGTAGTGATTGCCTTTGCTGGTCTATAAACTGCCAGTTGTGATTAATATTACGGTATTTAATCTGCGTATTTCTTAATTCCTCAGCCCAACTCTCACCGTTAGCTTGCCAGCACTTTTTAAAGCTTTTTTCGCCTTTATCCGGGTCAGGTAGTTGAGCCTTGAGGTATTGTAAGGAGAGTTGCAAGTCATGGTTAAGGCTAAGGCTAATGGCACGGTCAAGTGTACAGTTGAGGGTACGGGTAAGTGTACAGTCAAGAGAACGGGTAAGGCTAAGGGCAAAGTCAAGTTCCAGATCAAGTTCTAAATCAGCTTTAAGGGCAAGGCTAAGGGCAGGGTTAAGTTTAAGGGCAAGGCTAAGGGCAGGGTTAAGTTTAATGTCAAGTCCAAGGCTAAGGTCAAGATAAAAAGCCCGAATAGCTCCTGCTTTATATGAAGTAGTCACATCGCGTGATTTTTGATCCAGCCAAATTAAAAAGTTTTGCAGATACTTATCTTGAACTATTAAATTATCAATCTGTTGCTTCATTAATTGCAGCAGATAATCAGCCTTCGGTAATATGCTGGTGGTTAATAAAAAAACTTCGTACCAGCGTTTTTCTGTGATGTGGCTGACTAGCTGTTTCAAAGATGTCTCTAAAGCCTGTGGAGTAGAATTGGTAACAATCTGTTTTGCCGTGAAATACTCCTGAAACGTCAGATGAGAGAACGAGTAAATTTTCCTGGCGCGCTCTATTAGTAACCCATGTTGTGCTTCAATTGACTTCAGCACTGCCTCACTATCCAGTTGTAATGATGCATTTTTAGTATCAACACCGGGTAGATTACGTAAGTAATCAGATATGTGTTGCTCTACTTCTTGTTGTTTAAAAAAGTAATCACCACGCTCAAATGTACTCCAGGCAATTTGACTAAGTAAGTCTTCCTTGTGTTGGATAAATAGTTCTTTATAAACCTGCTCACGCTCAATGTTTCGCTTATTATCCCATTTTCTTAATAAGGTATCTATTCCTTCTTTATATAATTCTGCACGATGAGAAGGAAAATCTCCTGACTCTTCAAACACTAAACATAATAATATCAATAGAAGTGGGTTGGTTGCTAGTTCTCGAAGCGGGAGGTTTTGTTTAAGGTTTTTAATGAACTTTTCGCCTTTGATAGGGTCTTTGATTCCGAACCATTTGGTAGCAAAGGTAGTAATTTGTTCTTCGTCAAAATCGGCAATTTCAACTTCTGTAAACTGCTCGAAAGTATACTCTCGCGCTGCAATTCGGCAAGTGATGACAAAATGATTTGTATGAAACTTCGCGCTAAAAGTGCGAAATTCCTGCAACACTCGCTCTACATCTGCTTCCATCACTTCATCGAGCCCATCCAGTAAGATGAGTGCCTTTCCCTGGTTTAACAATTGCTTAGCAACTACAGTATCAGTGGCACCGTAAGCGGTAAGCTGCTCACTAATATAGTGGAATAAAGTCGGCTTATATTCAGCTTCAGCAAAGTTTTTGAGCGTAATAAAAACTGGGATATTACCTATTTTGAACTCGCCCAAACTGCACTGAATCGCTATATGCTTCAAAAACGTGGTTTTTCCAGAGCCTGGCTTACCCAAAACCATCAGCTTTGAGTGCTGGTTCACGGCTTCTAGCCCTGATACCCGTTGTTCAAACCTGCCGAGTCCCGGACGATCAAATTTTAAAACACTATCTTTGAGGAGATCTGCAACTTCTAGCCGTCTACGCCCACTGATTTTTTCTAAAATGTTGACGCTGGTGTAGATATCGTTTAACCCAATTGGCTGCGACATATCTAGCACCCGCATTATCCCGCACTTTTGCTGAATGTTGGCGCGTCCATTCTGCCGTAGCTCTTTAACCAAGCTATCTACATCATAACTGCTGTCAATCACATGTTGCGGCTCAGGTGCAGTGTCTTCTAGATCCGCTAGATCTGCAATCTCTCGCCAAGGTAGTCCTAGCTTTTGACAAATTTTGTGAAAGTTTTCACGTGCCACTCCTTTACCGGCGAAAAAGCTCTGAACCGTTGCACGAGATACTTCCAATTCAGCTGCAAAGTCAATCTTACTGGCAAAATTTAATATTGCTTTGTTGACTCGATTGATGCCTTCTGGTGATGCCTTAAGCGATCGCCCTGCCCGTTTCATCATACTACAGCAACAGAAGTTCCCAACTATCTTACCATAAACATATAGAATTTATACCCGTATCCCCCAACCTATTACGCTAGTCACACGGAAGTACAGATTGAGGGCGCTGACAAAGACTCTATAACTTCAGCCCCAACTGGCCCAAATTCAGCTCTAGAACCCTCATCAAATAAAACAGTATCAGGAATTTTAAGTTTCTCGGCATTTTACTGAACTTCTGGTAACTTAAAAACTTGCTCTTCAGCGCGTCTGTCCGGTTAGCGTGTTTCCCAGAACAACACCCGAACATTCATTGGCAACGCTTTCACGAGTGTATCCAGCATTTTTAGATGAAGACGAAGAAGTAGGAGAAGCCATTCAACTGTCTTCTCCTTCAGGTTATAAATGCCCTAATACAATCACTGCTTCAATGGTAAAAGTTCTCGTAGAGGCATTGGATTTTAGGCGTTGCTGATTGGCAAATTTGCTGCTAGTGCTGTATGTAATCAGTGATATTTAGTGTTCTAGCCAACGACCAGAAAGTCATTATTAGTCAAACCAAGGCCAGCTGATAGTGTTGCAATTTGCTGTTGTCCAGTTTTGCCAATACCATCTAGATCAAAGAACAGAGCGCCATTGGTAGCATTATAAATAAATTGCTCACTGGCGTTGTTTGCAGTTGTACCTATGACGAGTTGGTCGATCTCAAGAGGAGCACCTGGTGTTAGCCCACCACCGAAATCACCAGCAGAGACCACGATAGTATCATCAGCAACCACAAAGTCTTTGATGATGTTTCTCTCTCCCCCTCTTAGGAGGGCAAAAGTATCAACACCTGCACCACCAGTAAGAGTGTCTCTACCAAGGCTTGTATATAGAACGTCATTACCACTGCCACCAAACAGAGCGTCGTTGCCATTGTCACCATTCAAGAGGTCGTTACCACTGTCACCAAACAGAGCGTCGTTGCCGTCACTGCCATTCAAGAGGTCGTTATCCTCATTACCAAACAAAGCGTCGGCACCAGAACCACCCCTGATAATGTCAACACCAGAGCCGCCGTAGATAGCATCGCTACCGCTGCCACCATCTATAGCGTCGATACCATCACCACCGTACAGAACGTCAATGCTATCACCTCCGTTTATCAGGTCATTGCCATCCTCGCCAAATATGACATCACTATCACCATCACCATCTAGAGCGTCACCGCCATCACCACCGTAAATAACGTCAGTGCCAGGACCGCCACTAACAGCATCGTCACCAGAGCCACCACTTAAAACGTCTGCACCAGCGTCGCCGTATATAGCATCATTTTGCGGCGTTCCAACTAAAAAAATATCGTTTCCACTAGTACCACTGATTACTGCCATTTTGGTTTCTCCTTGCATTTGATTTTAGACAATTGTCTGGGCTTCAGCTTAGATTGAGTCTATTGGGAGTTATCCAAGACTTAAGTTGACTTACGTTATTATCAGGACTTACGATTGACAGAAGTTGGATTCTGTGCATTGAGTTCTAATTGGTTGGCTGAATGGAAGTTTTGCCGAGTTGAGCTTTCCTTCTGTATTCTTAATAGGTGTAGCCGCATCGACGTTATGCACACAAGAGTGCCAGCATTTTGGTTACAGACTGGAGGATAGGGATACAAAAACCGCTTTGCGCCCAAAAAGCAACACTTTGCGAGAAAAAGCACACCCTACCCCCGAAAGGAGTGATCGTATTTGAACCTGTACAGCTTCTGCAAAGAGTTCTTAGAACAAAGCCCTCAACAACGCTTAGTTACACTTAAGCAACTTGGTATAGCACGTTACGCCGACTTTTTAACCCAAATGCCTTTGAGTGAGGCAAATTTAGCCTGTGTAATGCGTTTTTTCAAATCTCCCAGTCGAGTCAAATTTCCTAATCTCAGGGGAGCAGAACTATCTGGCTTAGTTTTAGATGGCGTAAACTTGATTCGTGGTGATCTCTCAGAGGCTTGCCTCAGGGGAAGCATTTTAGTCAATGCAGACCTCATATTTGCCAATTTTACTGGCGCAGACTTGAGAAATGCAGATTTAAACGGTGCCACCTTGAATGAAACTATATGGTCAGATACTTTGGTAGATCAGTGCCACTTTGGCATCGGAATTGGATTAACTGACGAGCAGCGCAAAACCTTGAGAATGCGCGGCGCTAGATTCTCCCTTTAACCCTACAAGCACTATTTGTATTCATGCTTACAAAGGAATTTAATAGGGGTTGATTCTTAGGTTAGAAGTTGGGGGGGAAAGTAGGAGATATTTTGGTGAGCAGATAACAAAACCTGTTATTGCCCTGATTTCTAAGCTGGAATAGGCAAATGCCCGCTCATGATATTGTCGTTGTTGGAGCTTCTACAGGCGGAGTGGAAGCGCTGACTCAACTGGTTGCTGGTTTACCTCCGGACCTACGAGTTTCGCTCTTCATTGTCGTTCACTTTCCAGCCCAAGGTAAAAGTATTTTGCCTGATATTCTGAACTTCTACGGTCCCTTGGGCGCGACTCATGCTAAAGATGCTGAGGTTATAGAGCATGGGCGCATTTATGTGGCACCGCCAAACTACCACCTGCTGCTCAAACGCGGATACGTTTGCTTGGGACAGGGTCCTAAGGAAAACGGTACTCGACCAGCTATTGATGTCCTGTTTCGCACAGCAGCAAGGGCGTACGGGTGTCGAGTGGTTGGCGTATTGCTATCAGGTACACTCACTGATGGCACTGCTGGGCTGATAGCCGTGAAGAAGAGAGGTGGTGTGGCTGTCGTTCAGAACCCCGATGATGCTCTCTTCTGTGGGATGCCCAAGAGCGCTATTAAACATGTAGAGGTAGATTATATCTTGCCGGTGTCAACAATAGCCTCCACTTTAGCGCTACTAGCTGATGAAACAACTACCAGACTACATTCCTCTGCTCGCTCAGGCTAACCCTACCTGGTTTGCCGTACACATCCAAGGTATCAATGGTCAGATTCATTCGACAGGCGATGTTAATCTGTCGTTTCCGCTGATGAGTGTGATCAAGCCGTTTGTGTTGCTATTTTTACTAGAGCAGTTAGGGGCAGAAGCAGTATTCGAGCGCGTCGGCATGGAGCCCTCGCACGAGCCTTTCAATTCACTCAAACAACTACAAGCAGACCGGGGTTGGCCCCGTAACCCTATGATTAATAGTGGTGCGATCGCCCTCGCATCCCTGTTGCCCGGACTTGATGCTCGCTCTCGTTGCGAAAGCTTGTGCCAGTGGCTAAATCAACGTGCAGGCTGCCAGCTATCTTTGGATGAGCTGATGCTGAGTTCTGTGCTATCTGCACCCAATGAACGCAATCGAGCGATCGCTAGCCTATTGGCTCAATCTGGCTATGTGGATGCAGTAGAAACTGCTTTAGACACCTACAATCACATCTGCTGCCTGTCCGGAGCGGTTGCCGACTTAGCTCTTTTGGGAATGCTGTTGGTGCGGGGAGAAAAAGCAGCCTCGCCAAAACATCGCCGTACAGTAAATGCCTTGATGACTACCTGCGGTTTGTACCAAGCATCTGGATACTTCGCAGTAGAGGTAGGACTCCCCAGCAAGTCAGGCGTAAGCGGTGCCATGTTATCTGTGGTGCCGAGTCAATGCGCGATCGCTTGCTACAGTCCGGCTCTTAACCAAGCGGGCAACTCAAAGGCTTGTTTGTCTTTGTTACAGCAACTTACGCAGGCTTTAGATTTGAGCGTATTCGGTTGAATCAGAATTGACAAAATATCGTTGAAATGCGTAAGTCTTAACCAACTCAAAACCAGATGACTAGAATTAACGATCCCAGTGTAGTAGCCGAGTTAACCGACCTCTACCTTAAGTATGAAAAAGCCCTTTGCGTAAATGATGTAGAAACACTCAACTATCTATTCTGGGATTCTCCAGAAGCTTTGCGCTTTGGCATTAGCGAAAATCTTTACGGCAGTGAAGAGATAAAAGCCTTCCGTCAATCACGTCCGCCTGTGAACATATTAGAGATGTTCAACCTCAAGATTGTCACCTTTGAGGCTGACATGGCAGCAGTGACTGTTGAATTTCACCAATTTGTAGATGGAATCCCGCGCTTAGGACGGCAAAGCCAAATGTGGCGCAAGTTCCCGGAGGGATGGAAAATAGTCTCTGCACACGTTTCCTACTTGCCTGTGTAGAAATAACTGTAGCTTTAGTACAGTTCATACTTAAGCAAAGTGCAAGCTAAAGAACCATTGTAAACAGGAATGCGACGAGATGCTTTGAGTCCCACCCTTTTAGCTAACTCTTTGTTGCCCGTCAAGATAAAAGCAGTCCAACCTTTAAAGCGTTGTTTGAAGATATCGCCGAGAGTTTTGTAGAGTTCACCCAGTTCTTGCGGATCTCCCAAACGCTCTCCATAAGGAGGATTACAGATCAGAACTCCGCAATCTGCCACAGCCTCAATTTGAGATAACTCGGTTCGGTTAAAGGTTACCTGGTGTTGAATGCCACACCGTTCAGCATTACTATGAGCTTGGCTGACTACATTAGGATCGCGATCGCTACCAGAAATCGGTGCTTTGAGATCGGGTATTCGGTTATTATTAGCTTCCGTCAGCAACTCCTGCCATAAGTCCTCGTCAAAATCGGGCCAGCTTTCAAAGCCAAATTTTTCCCGAAACAAACCGGGCGCAATATTCAATGCTTTTAAACCAGCTTCTAGAGGCAAAGTTCCGGAGCCACACAAAGGGTCTAAAAAGGCAAGACTTGAATCCCAATCTGCCATGTCGAGCAGGGCAGCGGCTAGAGTTTCCTTGAGGGGAGCTATCCCCATAGCTTGCCGATACCCTCGCCGGTGGAGGCTTGTCCCTGAGCTATCTAGACTTAAAATACAACGGTCTTGATAGATGTGAACGTTGATCAGGACATCTGGATTATTGGCATCAACGCTAGACCTCTGACCTGATTTAAGGCGCTGTTGGTCTACAATTGCATTTTTTACCTGTAGAGCCGTGAAATGTGTGTGATTAAGTTTTTGACTACCCCCTGTGCTATCCACTGCCAATGTATGATGTGGTTGTAAGTAGTCATCCCAAGAGATTTTTTGGATTTCTCGGTAGAGCACGTCAGGATTAGGGCATGGAAATTCACGGATAGGTACTAGCACCCTAAAAATTGTCCTAGCCCAGAGATTAACCCGGTATAACATTGCTTTATCGCCAATAAAATGCACGCCAGTGAAGTCAGGGCGGACTTTCTGTGCCCCCAGACGTTCTAGTTCAGCAGCAGCAATAGGTTCTATTCCACGGGCTACAGTAGCAAAATAGTGGTTCATGCACGACATTCTCCGCAGTAGAACGATGTTTGCCCCTTTTCTACCATCTCAAGTCAAGCTCCTTAGAGAACACACATCTATTGCCCTCGCTCAGTCTATCAAGCGTCAGCCGATTGCTACTCCCCTGAGCCAGCAGCCGATTGCAACAACATACGTCCGTCAGGGTAGGAAAGGAACGCCAATTCTGCTGCTCCACGGCTTTGACAGTTCTGTGCTAGAGTTCCGCAGTCTCCTACCCCTGCTAGCCGCCCAAAATGAAACGTGGGCAGTAGATCTGTTAGGGTTCGGTTTCACAGAGCGAGTGAAAGGAATTACCTTTGATCCACTTGCCCTCAAAACCCATCTTTACTGCTTTTGGAAAACGCTGATCAACCAGCCGGTGATCCTGGTGGGAGCTTCAATGGGAGGAGCGGCAGCAATTGATTTTACGCTCACTTACCCCCAACAGGTCCAAAAGTTGGTACTGATTAACAGTGTCGGTTATTCCGGGAGCTTCCCGCAAGGGCGGTTTTTGTTTCCTCCCCTCGACTTTTTAGCAGTAGAGTATTGGCGTCAACGCAAACTTCAGGCACTGTTTCTTGGTGGTATATCTGGTAACTTGGAACCAGCGACTCTAGAAGCGATCAGGTGTGCAGTGCTACACCTAGAAATGCCGAATTGGCATGAAGCCATGATTAGCTTTACCAAAAGTGGTGGTTACAGCGATTTGGCAGACAATATTGACCGCGTAGACAAGCCGACGCTAATTCTCTGGGGGGAGACTGATGAGACTCTCGGTACTAGTGATGCAGTGAAATTTCAGCAGGCGATCGCTCACTCTCAACTCATCTGGCTCAATTGTGGGCACGTCCCTCAACTCGAACAGCCCCAAACCACTGCTCATCATCTACTTGCCTTTCGAGCTTAGGACTGAGCTGACATCTTGCATCTCATCGACACCAGGGAGGCTCTGCCTTGATTAGGAAAGGCGTGCAAGATCTGAGGTTGAGCCAAATCAATTACTCTTGTCTCCACAAAAAGAGGTATAAAAGTTAGTTATCCTTAAACAAGGCAAGTTTACAAAATTTCATATAAAGCTACTAAACTACTCATGCAATG